>OFRG01000070.1_pt1 | contig 40931 bp, 50 predicted proteins | sample 1543071 | NCBI WGS metagenome assembly OFRG01 (sample SAMN07774222, study PRJEB24372) | wastewater metagenome | isolation source: WWTP Verbania (Effluent) | place: Italy: Verbania | collected 2015-12
GCTGTGGCCGACGCAATGCAGCTTTCGTCCGAACGCCTCCCCTCCCCTTCGCGGGAGTGTGATGCGGGAGAAGACTACGGTCCCGGATCACCATGGAGCGAGGGGTACAACTCTGGCTTTGCCGCCGCTTCCCGCGAGCCTTCGCGGGGGTGTGATGCTGAGACGGTGGAGGCGACGAAACTATGTGCCGAGGTAGAAGCCGATGCGGTGTCGGCTCTGCGCTACATCGAAACGCACTATGGCCGTCTTAGCGGCATCGGGTGGGATCGTGTCTTTGATGCTCACGACAGGTTGTTCGCGATGGGCCGCAACCTCGGCAAGGAGCAGGGGGAGGGGTGAGCGATCCCGGCCGCCTCGATTTACCTGATTGGCCGCGCCTGATGGGCGAGCCGATGGCGGCTGCATATCTCTCGATCGGCACGACCTATTTGCGCGAGAAGGGGCCGGCGCCGAAGCGGTTTGGCGTTCGCCGCCTGTACGACAGGCAGGATCTGGATCGATGGGCCGACCGTCTCGACGGACAGCCACTGGAAGCGCATGAAGAGCAGGACGAGGCTCGCGAGGTCGAGCGTCGGTTCCTGGAGAGGCGCAATGGCCGTGGCTGAGATACCGTTCACCTTCATCGTCAAGGGCCGCTACTGGTATTTCCGCCGCGCCGGCCTCCAGACACGCATCCCCGGCAAGCCCGGCGACCGCGAATTCCATGCCCGCTATGACGAGTTGCGGGCGCTCACTGATCCGAAGGTCGAGGCGAAGCTGGACCGATCAACTTTCCGCTGGTTGACCGCGGAGTATCGCGCCAGCGCCGAATTCAAGGCGCTTCGGGACACGACCCAGACCGATTATTTCAACACGCTTGATCTGATCGACGCTGAACTTGGCGATCAGCCCTACCGGCTCACGACCCGGGCGATGGTCAAGGCGGTGCGCGACGATCACGCCGCGACGCCGCGCAAGGCCCACAAGATCAGACAGATGGTGTCCCGGCTCTACTCATGGGCGGACGAAGCCGACCTGGTTCCCGCCGGCTTCAACCCCGCCGCCGGCATCAAACGGCTTAAGGTGCGCTCCGAGCCGATCATCCCATGGAGTGAGGAGGAGATCACCGCCTTCCTCGCCAAAGCGCCGGGGCATCTGCAAACCGCCGTCATGCTGGCGCTGTGTACCGGACAGCGAGCGGCCGATGTGGTTGCGATGGACTGGAGCGCCTATCAGGGGGCCTTTATCCGGGTCCGCCAGTCGAAAACCGGGGAGGCGCTGGACATTGCCTGCCACCCGACGCTGCGCAAGCATCTGGACCGGATCAGGACGGCCTTCAAAGGCCCGATCGTGCGCGCCGCATCCGGGCGCCCCTATTCCGCCAACGGGTTCAGCAAGGCGATCTACGACCTCGGCAACAAGATCGATGGCTGGCCCGGCAACCGGAGCCCGCACGGCCTGAGATATGCCGCTGCGGGCCGCCTTGAGGAAGCTGGCGTAACGCCGGCGGACGCCTCGGCTGTTCTGGGCCACCGGACCTACCAGATGGCGATGAAATATCTGTCGCAGCGCAAGCAGTCAGCAGCCGCCCAGGCGCGCGTCGAATCAGCGTGAACGGAACGGGAGATTGCAGGATGAAGGCGCCGCCGTTCACTTTCGTCGTGAAGGGGAAACACTGGTACTTTCGCAGGCGCGGCGAGCAAGTGCCGCTGCCGGGGGCGCCGGGCGACGAGGCGTTCCAGCTTCGCTACGACGCGCTGTTGCGCGGGCAGGCCAAGGTCGTCGAGAACCGAGCAAAGCGCGCAGCGGTCGCCCGCTCGCGCCGGCTGAAGGTCGCCGGCTCATCCATGCCCGGCACCATCTATTTCATCGGCGGCAATGTCGGCCCGATCAAGATCGGCTTCACGACGAACATCGAGACCAGGCTACGGCGCCTACAGATGAACAGTCCGCGGCGGCTTCGGGTCTTGGCCGCTCGAAATGGCAGCCGTCGCGACGAGCTGGAATTGCATCGGAGGTACGGCGAGCAGCGGCTTCACGGCGAATGGTTCAAGCGGTCGCCCGAGCTGGTCGCGGTGATCGAGAGCCTGGTGGATGCGATATGACCTTGCGCCTCGCTCGCCAGCCCATTATGCGGCCTCGGAACGGAGGCAGTACAGACAGGCTCAGTGCTAACGGCACCGGACCCAAAGTGCTAACGCCGAAATTCGCTTCCAAAAAATGGCGGATTTCTGCCGTTCGGCCCGATGGCGGAGTGGTTACGCAGAGGACTGCAAATCCTCGTTCCCCCGGCCAAAATCCTCAAAAGTTAGCGGTCTTCACGGTCCGTTCCGGCCATTGCATTTCAATGGCTTGCGGGACGACTGCTAACTTTGCGCTGGGGATGCCCGGTGCATGAGCTGGCTCTACGTCCCGCCAACATCATGTCCCTCTGCGCCGGGGTCGGAGGACTTCATGGCATTTAGTCGAGCAGAGCGGATGCGTCGCTGGCGTGAAAAGAACCCAGATAAATCGCGATCGGGATGCCGTGAATATCACGCCACCAATCGGGAGAAGATACTGGCCAGAAAACGGGACTACTATCAGCGCGTCCGTAAGCCGAATGACGCTACGCCCGAAGGTCGCCTGACAGACCTAAACCGGAAGCATCAGCGCCGCGCTTTCGTCGGAAATGGCAGCGTTTCCATGGAGGAGTGGCAGGCCATTTTGGCATCTCACGGCAACGCCTGCGCTTACTGTCAAACATCTGACCGAAAACTGGAAATGGATCACGTCGTGGCGCTTTCCAGGGGCGGCCAGCATGTCGCTTCAAACATCGTCCCGGCCTGCAAGCCGTGCAATGCACGGAAAGGAAATCGGTGAAAAATGTCATGGCTCTATGTGCCGGGGTTGGCGGCCTCGAACTTGGAATCAGTCTCGCCCTCCGATTTCGGGGAGAGAGCAGCCGCCTCGTCGTTGCAGTGGAGAGGGAAGCCGCAGCCGCCGCGAGCCTGGTGGCGTCGATGGAAGCAGGGTGGTTTCATCCAGCGCCTGTCTGGTCTGACATGCTCACCTTCGACGCTCGACCGTGGCGTGGCCTCGTACATATCCTCGCTTCGGGAGACCCCTGCCAGGATAACAGCGTTGCCGGAAAGCGCGCCGGATCGGGCGGAGAGCGTTTCCTTGCCCCCGAGGTCGTCCGCATCGCCGACGAGTGCCGGCCTGATCTTATCTTCCGAGAGAACGTGCCGGGGAACGCCGGCGAGCAGCTTGGCGCCATCGTCCCGGCACTGGAGCGATTGGGCTACCGGGTTGCGGCAGGAATATTCAGCTCGGCCGAGACCGGAAACACCATGCGGCGCGAGCGACTGTTCATCATGGCCAGCGCCATGCGCCCAGGACGACAACAAGACGCCGGAAGCCCATTTGGCGATGAAGGCGCGAATGAAGGGCGGGCCGAGGAATACGATCACGAGCCTGCAGGTGCTGGTGCAGAATTGGGCCGCGCCACAGGCCCGCGACCACTTCCCACCGCACTCGCCGGATCGGATCACAGCCATGAAGGCCGAGGGCCACGGGATGCGGAACCTCAACGACGAGGCGGCGACGTGGCATGCCCCGCGCTGCAATGATCCGGAGAAGCGCGGCCAGATAACGGACGATCCGCGCAACGGGATAGCGGGGCAAGCCGAGAACTGGTCCTCCCCGAAAGCATCGGACCCAGAGAAGGCGGGACCGAACATGCGGGGGAGCAAGGGCGACGTGCCGCAGCCGCGACAGGCGGCGCAATGGATGGCTCCGAACGTGCCGAACGGAGGTCGATCGACAGCCCACGCAGAGAAGGTGGGCGGGACGATCTATCACGAGGGCAAGAAGGTCCAGATGGGGCTGGAGAGCCAAGTGTCGAATTGGGCGGCTCCCGCGACCCGGGACCACAAGGGCAGCAGCGAGGGCAGCATCACGCGCCAGGACGGCAAGTCAAGGGCGGACATGCTGGATTATCAGGCCGAGCAATTCTTCCACCCGCCGTCATCCCCGGCCCCGCCGATAGCCGGTGGATCGATGTCCTCGACCGCTGGCCCGAACTCCAGCCAGCCCTCAGTCAAGAGGAAGCTGAATCCCATCTTCGTCGAGGCGTTGATGCGATGGCCCACAGGGTTGAGCGGCTTCGAGCGACAGGAAATGGCGTGGACCCGGTGGTGGCAGCTTATGCCTTCCTACGTCTCCGCGCTCGTCTCGCAGAAGCCCGCAGATCAGGGAATGTTGCTGTGATGAGAGCCGCCTGACATGCCCCATTTCCCCATAAAGCACCGGGATGGGGTTTCACCTATAAGAACGGAGGCGTAGATGAGTGAGATGAACATGCGGGAACGAGTGTTGGAGGGCATGGCGGCTGCGCTCAAGGCCCACTGCACCAATCGACAGGGCGAGTGCTATGCCCATGGCTTCACGTCGTGTCGGCAGGAAGGCGGATGGCCCGGAGAGGTCGATGGCGAGTTTGACCTAGAGGTGATCTTCGACGCCGTTCTGGATGTGCTGGCCGAGCCGGATGAGGGGATGATCGACATGATGTTGGCCCGCATGGGCTGCTCGCACCTGAAAGATGACCCAGCCTATCGTGAAGCGCGGGTAGAGGAATGGCAGGCTGTGATCGACGCCGCCCGCACACCTGGGGCCATTGAGGAGACGGGGAGGAGGGGATGAGCGAGAAGCGCAAGACTGAGGCTCGCGAGTGGCTGGCAAAGCTGTCGAAGCGCGCGCTGGCTAAGCTGGACGGATCTGACCTATGGCGCTTTGGCCTGCCCAACGATGTGCGCGAGACCCTGCTCTATGGCGAGCGAATGAGGCGCGGGTTAATCACGCTGGCCGACGTGCCGCAGAGGTTCCGCCGCGCGCTGGTCGATCCCGCCACCATTGACCTGCACGCCCTGGCCAGCGGGCCGATCATGGACAGTAATGTGATCTATCTGCCCGCAGGCAAATGCTCGCTGGAGGAAGCCAAACAGCGCGAAGGGCTGGCGGTCCTCTGACAGCAAAAAGGGCGGAGGCACGAAGCCCCCGCCCTCTGTCTTACGCCCGTTGAGCGCAAGGATTAGTCTGGCGCCGGACACACAATCCCCGGCATCCCCTGCTCCCGAAACCAGCGGCAAAGTCTCGCAACCTGGAGCCAACCCCTGTCGCCATGGGCCTCCAACGCGATGTCGTACTGAGCCGCCGCCTGTGCGCTCGTCACGATGTCAGCGGGCGGGACCGGCTTGGGCTCGACTTGAAGGTCGATTGCAGGCGGAAATATGGGCTGTATCCTGACCGCTGGCGCGCAGGCGACTGCACCCGAGAGCAATGCGGACAGGATCAGGCTGCGTGTCAGGCGTTGAGCGAATAGCATCTCGTAATGCTCCTTCTTGCCGGTTGACGGCGGTTGTGTCCGTGATGCGCTGCTGGCTCGCGAGCGTGTCCGCCTGCCGCTGTGCCGCGAGCGCCTTGATATTGGCCTGCACCAGGGCCGCCCTCATCTGCGCCCGCCCGTCCGCACGGCCAGAGCATGACGCGACCGGCCAGCAGAGGATGATGCCGAGAATGAGGCCGACGGCGGCTTTCCAGTTGGCCTTGATGAAGGCGAGGATGGCGAGCGGGTTCATCTGCGTCTCCGGTTGAGGGCGGCCATCGCACGACCGCCCTGTGGCGATCATCCGATCTGTTCCAGCGCGGTGATGTTGCTGGCGAGCGTTTCCAGATTGGCGTTGAGCCGGCCAAATGCGTTGGCGTAGGAAATCTGGATCGGGGCGGTTATATCGGCCTGCTGTCCGCCAGCGACCTTCGGCCCTTCGCCATGGAACCTATCGAGGAAGCCCTGCACCCGTGCGGCCAACTGGTAAGCATAGTCAGCATGGGCCTTGATCTGGTCCATCGGACGCTGCTCGCGGGGGAGGCTGTTGCCGGCCTGTCCCAACGCTAGGGGGCCATAGTCCTGCATATAACGGTTTCCTTATGTCCGCCGCAGTCCCGCGCGGCTCCGGTTTCCGGCTTGCTGCCGAAACTCAAATCATGTACTCAGTCCGTGCTGCGGCCAACTTGTGTAAGCGGCGGTTTTGAGGCTGGGTTCCGTCACCATGGAAGGCGCTGCCAGTCCCCCGCCGGTCAAAACAAGACGGGACCGGATACCTCAGCTTGGTGACTCGCAGGGGCCGCAGCACCTCACCAGTGACGTTCATGCCTTCGTCTCCTCTGTCGTCGTCGGCACGGGCGCTTCTGGCTCGTTCATCACCACCACCGGCGCGGGCGCAGCGTTCGGATCGACAGCAGGCGCAGCGGCGGCGGTAGGCTGTGCCCCCGTCTCGCGCACGACCGACGCCGTGGCGACGTTGCGGTCCTTGAGCGCCACAGCACCAGCAATCGAGGCGATGGCGATGCCAAGCCCAGCAGGAAAGGCGGCGCAATAGGCGACGACATCGAAGGTGTGGCCCCGGTAGAGCATGTCCCAGGCGACGAAGGCGTTGGCGCAGATGATATAGGCCACCGTGCCGAGCGCGCCGACGACGCGATTAACCTCATAAGAGCCTGAAATCCCCTTCAGCATCTCCAGCATTTTCATGCCCATTCCCCCCACCATGGCGTGCCCGGCAGAAACGAGCGCGTCCGGTTGTTCCAGCCCTTGATGAAGCGCGGCTGTCCGAGCGACGTATCGAAGGCGATGCGAACGTCCGCCCATTTGCGCGCCGCCGCTTCCTCGCCGACACGGGCGATGAAGGCCGCGTAGGCATTGATCGTCTGCTGACTGAGGCTCGAGACCTCAGGCTGGCCGAGCATCCGGTTGAGCAGTTTGATCGCCCGCCCTGGTCCCGACCCCCACCCCTTGTCGATGATCGACAGGGTGACGCGGTTGAACGGAAGGCGGTCCAGCCCCGGCGCGTGATAGTAATTCTTGACGCCAATCGCGACCGCTTCCTCTTTGGTGAGGTTCGCAATGTCGGCCTTCGTGATCGATGCGACCGGGACGCCGCGGTACATGGCGACCGCGCCGGCCGTAACGCCGTACTTGGACCCGACCAGCGCGCCCTGCCCCCGCCGTCCCCCGGTCCAGTTTCCATTGTCAGCGGGGTCCATCGACAGGCCGCCTTCGTGCGTGCCGATGAATCCGCCGATAAAGTCCGCAATCGTCTTGCCAGATTTAAGCCCCGTAGCGCCCCCGCCAGCAGCCGGGGCCACATGATCCCCCCAGCCCGGACTTTCGACGCTGACGCTCAGTTTCCGAGCATTCAGCGCCATGTCCAGGGCGTTGATCCGGCGCGGCGTGTAGCCTTCACGGTCCAGCCAGCCGCGGGCGGCGTCAAACACGGGCTTGTGGTCGCCCGACGACAGGCTCGCCGCAATGGCCGCATCGAGCGCCGCGATCCGGGCGGGCGTGAAGCCTTGCGGGTCGAGCCAAGGGCGCAGCGTGTCGAAGATGGCGCGGTTGTCGGTCACAGCTTCACCTTTCGTTGGATTGGGCACGGGTGCGCTCTTCGTCCCTCATGCGGGCGGCAAGATCAGCGATTTGCTGGTCCCGGCGCAGGCTGCGCTCGGCAATCGAAGCCGTCAGGGACGTGACGCTGGCATTGAGCGAGGAAAGCGTTATCTCGACCGCCCGCAGCCGGGTTTCAATATCGTCCTTGGCCTTGGCGCTTAGCCCGTATGCAGCCCAGCCGCTTGTCGCCAGCAGGCTAAGGATCGCGATGATGACCGGAGGTCGGGTCCACTGGCCGCCGGCCTCCTTCACCTGACCATGCTCGCATGACAGGGATCAGCAGCAGCCGGATCACGCCGACCGCGATAAAGGCGGCCAAGATGTCCAACAGACCACCACCCCCCAAGCAAGAGTAGTTGCAGGATTGCCAATATTGATAGTCCCCAATAGTAGGCAAATATGTCGCTCCCATCACCTACAATTATTCGTCCGAAATGGACGCCAACCTGTAGCAAATAGGTCATGCCGATTGCCGATTGCCATTGGCTCGCGGGATGGCGGCAAATCATGATGAGCGCGAGGCTATCGACCGCGATCATCGCCCATGCGTAAGGCACGGTCGGCCAAAGGTTAGAGAAGCCCCACGCCGCCAACATGACGGCAAGGATGGTCAATACTGTGCGTTTCATGCGTCCGTCTCCTGTTATCAGGATCAGGATACTCAACGCATAGAGGGCGTATTGGTAAGCGGTCTGCACGATCACCTCCGTAGCCCGATCGGCTCTTCATCTTTGGGCGGCAGCTTTGGAGCAGGCGATGGAACCGGCGGAGGCGGCGGCACTGGGTCGCCGTCCATGCGGACCTGGGGCATCTCGCCCAGTTCCACATCGGCGGCGCTGAACCGCTGGCGTTCGTCGTCAACCATGGTGGGTCTCCTTATTGCTGGGTGCGGACCTTTGCCCTCAGGGTGCCTGAGGCGAGGTCGAGGGTGCCTGCGGTGCCGTTCTGGAACCTGGCGCTTACCGTGTCCGCAGCCGACACATAGCCGGTGAGCGAGATGCCCTGCAAATCCAGAGAAAAGGAAATGCCCTCGACATAATCGCCCAAGGCCGCACCTGTCACGGTAACGGTCGTAGTCGCCCCGGTATTGGTCGTGAGCGAGCCGGGGTCATAGGTTGCGGAACCGAGCAGCAATCTCCCCCCGGCCCGGTCCTCACGCTCGTAGGAAATCGCCGCGGCGTTGTTGACCTGCGCCGTGATCGTGCCGCCGTCAGTGATATATTCATTGCCCCGGACAATGGGGGCGAGCGTGCTGGTGCCGAAATAGATCGCGTTTGTGATCGTCCAGTTCGGCCCGGCGAGGAAAGCGTTGCTCTCGATAAGCGCGCTCCTGACATCTCCCTCGATCCTGACCCCGTTCGTGATCGTCGTGGGAGAGCCGGCGCCCAGATAAAAGCCGAAGGTGTTACCCGAGATAACCGGGGCGTCGCACTGGTTGGTGAGGCCGTTGAAGAAGACGCACTTCGCAATCGTGCCGCCGAACCCGATGGAGAAATTGTTGCCGGCAATCCGAAGGCCGGACATGGTGTAGCCGCCGATATTCTGGACGATGTTGACGCCAACACCGTCTGTGATCCCGTTGACGAAAATGAACGAGCAGGAGCTGATGTGCACATTGCTCGCACCGTTGCCGATAAGTAGCGCGGTGTGGCCCTTGGTGTCGTCGAGTTGGGAAAGATAGATACCGTCGAGACGCAGATTGTTGTTGGTGATGTTGGTTGCGCCAGCGTTGAGCAGATAGGGATTGCCATTCTTCAGCTCGCCGCCATACCAGGCGATGGACTCGCAGGTGGCAAGATAGACATTGCCATCCGTGGTGCCGCCCGACCCCGAGCTTTGCGCGGAGCAGCCGTGGAAGCTGATCGCATGGCATGTGCTCAGATAGACGCTATTCTTGGCATTCGCGTCCATGAGGCAGCCGTGGAGGGAACTGTTCTCGATTGTATCGAAGCGCAGGCCCATCGCGTTGTTCGTGAAGATGCAGCCGTGCGCGCTCCAGTTCGTGCTCTGGTAGCCATACCATGCGGCGGACGGAATGCTGGACCCCGCATGGTCCTTCCCCGTCCCCTGAAAGCCGCGAATATTGACGTTGTAGAGGTTGACGACCTGCGGGTTCAGGCCGCCGTTGGGAGAGATGCACGAAAGCGCGTTGCCGTTCCCCCCGGCCCCGGTGGTGCTGTTGCCGAGCAACTCGATATTATCCAGCGTGAACGAAATGCCGGTGGAATCGATCTTGAGAAGCGGGTTTGCCGCCGCTCCGGTAATCGTGCACTTGAGCGTGGTCCCGACCTGCGACTGTCCCGAGATGCGAATGCCGTTGACGCTCGCGGAAATGGTGAGCATCGTCCCGATCCGATAGATGCCGTTCGGGACGTAGAGACACCCGCCGCCGATGCTCACCAGATAGTCGAGCGCCGCCTGAAACGCAGCCGCGTCGTTCCCGCTGTCATTCCCGAGCGCGCCATAATCCTTGACCGAGATGACATCGCGGAGCTTGTCCTGAACGGTGCGGGAGGTGGCGCCTGTCCCGGCGGGAGTGAAGGTGATAGCTGCGGCCGTGTCGACTGAGCCCGGCTCAAACTCAATCTCGTCCGTCGCGATGTCGACCGCTCCGTTGCCTGAAACCCGCCAATAGGTTCCGCCGCTCGCCGTCCCCGAAGTCACCGAAACCTGCGTTCCGCCAACAGCATCGAGCGAGCCGTCGAAATCGAGCGCGCGGGTCCAGTCACCCGCCTGCGCGTTGTAAATCCCGTTCTCGGTCGCGTCAGTGTTGGAGCCGACCAGGATGCGATCGTCAGCCGCGGGCGTGACGCCATCGATCGCTGACAGTCCGGACAGGGCATGGTTTGCTGTCGTCTTCAGGCGGCAAGGGGCCTTCACGGCGACGCTGGTCGTCAGGCCGGCTAGACGGTCGGTGGCGGTAGATGGCATAGGAGGGCTCCCAAAGGGGTACGGGCGATGCGGATATTGCTGGTGGCGATGATGTTGGCGGGGTGCGGTAAGGCAGTCGCACCATCGGTCGAGACAGAGAGGTGCCGAAGGCTCAGCCGCAGGTGGCCAGTCGTCTCACTGATGATCAGATCAATGCGTTTGCAGCGCATGCGAGGCGGCAGGCTGGTGACGAAAGACCGCTCCCTGCTCCTACGCTAGGGGCAAAACCGCCACAGAATTCTTCAAATCTCTTGCGTTCGATGCGGGATGATCGAACTAATCGCAGGCTTGATGAGATAGAAGCGGAGCGCGGGCATTAGTGGGCTTGATGCAGCCGCCCCTTCGTCAGACCCTCGTACCAGTCGCCGACGGTTTCAGGCTCGGCCTCGCCGCTGCCGACATCGACCAGGAATTGCGTCGCGGAGGCAAATTGCCCAGGCACCAGTCCGGTCCAATATCCAAGCGCTTCCAGCGTGTCCCGGGTGGCGTGGGCGGTGTCCTCGCCCCGCACGATACGCCCCAAATCCCCGGCGACATTGACGGCGGACTGGCCCGCCCGCTGCACCGGGGAAAGCTGATAGTCGAATGCCTTGTTGCCGACTGCCTTGTCCCATGCCGGCCGCGCGACATCGCGAACGACAGGGATGGCCCCGAGCATCTGGAACAGCATCTGCTTGGTGGCCCAGGCGGTCCAGTCCTCGTCATCGTCCGGGCCGCGTCCGCCCATCAATTCGGACAGGACCGGCGGAAGGACGATCAGCCACCAAGCCCTTGCCGCGATGCCGGGCAGGTCGCGGGGCTTCGCGTTCCGCACGTCCCGGCCAAGGGTGCGCTGGCGCTGCCAGACCGCCGAGAGGTAGCTGTAGAACATCGTCGTGAGCTTCAGGGCCTCTCCCCACTTGCCGGTGCCGCGCTGCACCGCAGCCATGTCTTTCGCCGCGCCGGCACCCTGAGACTGGCGAACGGCTTTGTCGGCATCGTAGATCGCTTCCTCATCCGTAGAACCCGCCGCCAGCGCCTTGTTATAGGCGCCGATCCAGGTCGGGATAACCACGACGCGGTCCATGTAGCCGATGCCGTGATAGGCAAACCGCTTGGCGTCTGTCAGGGGATTGGTCTTGCCGGCGAGGCGCCGGATGCCCTGGTCGATGTCGCGGTCCAGAGTGTCCATCCGGTGCCGCATTTCACCCGAGCGGTCCATGACGAACTTGAATGTCTCGACCGGGTGCGCCGAGGTCTGGGCGACGGCGGCGGAAACCCACTTGGCTCCAACCACCTCAAAGCTGTTCGAGTAGCCCGCGAGCTGCATTATCATCGTGGAAAAGCGGTAGCCCATGCCGACGACGGTCGTGTTCGTCCGCAGCTTGTTCATAAACGCGCCGATGCCCTCGTTCCCGGCCCGCTCCATCGCCCATTGATTGGCGACGAATTTGAGCCATGGGCGGAACTGCTTTCTGATCTCCGGCCCCAGGGTGGAATCGACCGCTGCCATGATGCGCGGGTGCGACAGGAACTTGTCGGCGTTCATCACGGCCTCGCGATAGGCGATGTCGTGCGTCACCTCGCCAATGTGGCGGGTGATGACCCCGAGATTGAGCAGGATCGGGCGGCTGACCTTCTCGGCGCGGTCCTTGGTGGCCGAGGCCCTTGTCGTGGCGCGGGTATAGGTTGTCTCGAACAAGTCGCTTTCGCGCGCCGCATTCCGTTCGGCTGTGTAGTCCTTGCTCGAATCATAGACGGCGGGGAAATAGCCGCCCTTCAGAGATCCGGCTGAAGTCTCCAGCGGTCGCGCCTCCACCTTTTCGGGCGCGACGCCGTTGACGTTCTTCTCCATCGCCTCGATGTGCGGCCACAGCCCGTCGATAATATCCCAGACCGACTGGACATAATTCCATTCTTCCGCCGACAATTCGCGGTTGAGGACGGCCATGATGGCGTCCTCGTTCCAGCCATAGCCATCCGCCAGTCGCTGTGCATTGCCCTCGTTGCCCATGTTCAGGGCCATGGAGACGAGCTGCTGGCGGGTCATGGTGTAGGGATTGCCAGTCTTCCGGTTGAGCAACTCGGGCGGTGTCACCCTGTCGCCCCAGCGCCGCAGATCGCGTTTCGGCACATCCTTCAGGGCCTCGTTCAGTTTGCCCATATAGTCCGAGAACATATCGGCAGCGCGCGTCTGGGCATCGGCGATCGGCTTGAAGACGATCCGGTTGAACACCCCTGCCGACTTCTTGCTGTCGAGCCAGTCGAACACTGTCTCCATCTTCAGGAGCGCCGCGTCGAACGACGCCACCTTGCCCTTCATCCGTTCGCCAAAGCTCGGTTCCATCAGGTCGGAAGGCGGCTTCGGCGGAAGTAGGCCAGCGGCATTTTCCGTTTCGGCGATGATCTCCTCGAACGCCCGCCTCTCCTGCCCGTCGAGCAACGTCTGCTTCAGCCGGCCGAGGTGGGCGATCTGCTGCACCGTGTCGTCGAGGCCGATCAGTTGTTCGACCGACAAGCGCGACCAGTGCGTCTTGCCGAGGCTGTTGACGAAGCTCGGCTCATTGACGAGATCGATGCCGGCTTCGCGCTGTCCCTCGGCCCATGCCTCGTAGGACTGCTGTTCCTCGAGGCTGGCCTGCGAGCGCGGGCGAAGCTCGACCTGCTCGAGCAAGCCATGGATCTGGTCCAGATAATCCTGGTCCATGCTGGCGCGCGTTTTCGCCTTGGCCAGTTTGCCGAGTCGGCGCACCGCAACGTCGATCCGGTCCTTGGCCTCACGCGCCGCGGCGACCAGCGCATTATTGAGCATCTGCGCCTGCTTGTGCTTGAACGCGGCGTCCCGGTCGCCCTTCGCCAGCGCCTGCTCGAACTCGCGGCCAGCCTTTGCAGCGGCGCGGAGATAATTCTGGATCGCGGCGCCGGACGCGACGCTCTGCACCTGGCCGGCGGCGATGCGCTCATTCGCCCATTCCCGGGCAATCCGGTATGGCGTCGGGCGCTTGCCGGTCGTGCGGGACAGTGCGCGAAGCTCGGCGGCGAAGACCTCGCCCTGCTTCTCGTTGTGGATGATGGCCCGCGCCTCTTCCTCGATCGTGCCATCCCGCAGCGGGTCGCCATATTGCTCGGCCATGACCTTGGCCGTGCCCTCGTCGATCTGGACCTTCCGGGGGCTGCGCTTGTCGCCATTGGCCCGCATTTCCTTCCGCGCGGCCTCGTGATCCATCAGGGCGCGGATCATCTCGTCACCGGACGCGAAACCCGCTTCCTCGGCAATCACGTCGGGATGGACGAAGCCGCCTTCGAGCAGACCCTTTTCCGCATAGATCGGCGGGACGGAGCGCGGCATCCGGTCCAGCGCGTCCTTGCCGTAGCTGTCGATCAGGAACTGGCGGTCGAGCTTGTCGCCTTTGCGAAGCATGGCGAGCGCGCGGAGGACGGGCTGGGCGTCGACGGCCTGCGCGATCTCTGCCCGTGCTTCGGCCTCTTGCGCCCGATATTCCTTCGTGCGGGCGGCGCGAACGGTGGCCATGACCTTTTTGAGCAGGGCGTCATGGGCCTCGCTCGTCGCGGTCGCTGCTTCGTTCTGATACGCCTTGAACTCGGCATCGGTCATGCCCGCGTCCTTGGCGGAGGTGAAGCCGAGCTTGATGGCCTGCTCGACATTGGCGCTCGCGATCTCCTCATCCGTCGCCAGCATCCGGGCCATCACGTCGCGGATTTCCGGGGTGATCGGCGCGCGAAGGCTGGTCACGTTCTTGTAGATATTGAGCAGCCAAGAGCGGAACGCCTCGAACGCGCGCTTCAGGCCGGATGACGGAGCCTTGCCTTCCATGGCGTACCGCTCGAAGCCCCGGGCGAACATCTCGTGCGCCTCGGTCGGGATCGTGCCGTCGTCAGCGATCGGGTGGCCTTCCTTCGCGAACCATGCCTTCACGGTGTCGAAGTCTTTTGCGAGCTGCTTGCCCTCGGGCGTGTCCATCTGGCGGCCGATTTCCGCGTCCGCTTTCAGTTCCTCCAGATAGAGGTGGCCGGATTCGTGGATGAACGTGCTGAGATCGCGCGCCTCGAACAAGTCGATGACCGCCTTGCCATTGCCGAAGGTGATGCGCCCGCGCGGGCCGTCGCCGAAGCTCTGGAACAGGCTGGACTGATCCCGCTCGGACGAAAATAGCCCGCCTTCCTGATCCTTGATCGATTGCTGGCCACCACGACGCGCCTTGCTCTGCTGCTGCCTCGCCTCCAGTTCGGCGCGCTGGGCGGCGGTCATGGTGCGTTCTGGCTGGGCGGGGTCAGTGAACAGACCCTGATCATACCCCCGCCCCGCCGACCGCTCCGCCTGGTACTGCGAAACCGTCCGCATGATCTCGGCCTCGGTGGCCTTCTCCGGGTCGATCCCCTGCTGATCGAGTAGCGCGTAAAGCTCCTGCGCGGCCATGCGCATATTGTCGGCTTCGTTGCTGTTGTCGTTGGTCTCGGCGTAGCGGGGCTTGCCAGCCAATTCGTCACGAAGCGCCTCAAGCAATGGCTCGATGGTCAGCGAGGAAACGTCACCAGCCTCGGCAATCTGCCGCGCATCAACATTCGGGAAATAGCCAGCATCTACCGCCGCCTCCAGTGCCCGCTCGAAGCTGTGATCCATCGACTCCTGCATGGGCCGACCCTCGGCATCGGTCGGCGCGCTGGCGCTGCGCTGGCGGATGAGCTTCTTCTGGCCCTTCTTCGCGAAGCCTTTGCCGAGCGAACCAAAGCCCATGTGGGCGAGCTCGCCGCCAATGTCCTCGATGCCGCCTCGCTTCGCCAGAAACTCGATCAGGGACGGGCCGAAGCGCGTCCGATCGCTGCGAACCGCCTGCTTGCCGCGCATGGCCGCGATCACAGCACGCAGCCCGGCGTCAGGCACATTCTCCGCCGAGATGGCGCGGGCGAGGTTCTGTGGCAGGACTTGGCGCACATCTACCGCATCGGCCTCCGCGCCCGTCAAAGGCCGCCCAAGCCGCTCCGCCCTCACCCGCTGGCGCTGGGCGAACTGCTCGGCCAGTTGGTTCGCGACATCGAGCCGGAAGCCCGCGTGCAGCAGCTTGTCGCGCATCGCTTCATGGACTTTTTCAACCGGCGCCATGCGCTCGGCCTCGGCCTTCATTTCATCGGCAAGCTGCTGGCCGCTTTCCTGCATCGCATCGAAGAAGGCGTGTTCGGCCTCAACCGCCTCGGCCCGCGACATGCCGCCGGCCGACGTGCGGACATGATCCTTCAGCGCCTCCCATTGCGGCGAGCCGGCGAGATGAGTCGCGGCGGCCGACAGCGGCACCACCACATCGCCATGAAGCGCCTCGGCCTCATTGATCTGCGGCACGTAATCGCCCCAAAAGGTGTCGGCAGCCATCTCCTCCGGGGTCTGGAAAAGCGCGCGGACCTGCTCGGCAGGGACGTAGATGCTCTCATTGCCTCCCGTCAAATGCTCGAGCAGCCTGCTGAAATCCGCCGGGCTTTCGCGCCGCAGCCTGGACTCCGCCGATGCCGACATCAGGGCGTCAAGAGCCCGATCCTCGGCGGCGGATGCCCCCGCTACGCTCGCGCGCCGAGCCGCACGGGCAACGACGTGGCCCGCCGTGGTTTGCATACCAACGGCGGCGATGGTGGCGATCAGCGTATCACGGGCCACCCGTGGCCGTTCCGCCAGATAGTCCTGCAGCGTCTTGCCTTGGTTGGCCTCGATTGCCGCCCACGTCTCGAAATCCTGTGCGTGCTGCGTGAACTGTTCGCCGGGAATCTCGGTAAGAAGCTGGCCGCCAAGCGTGCGAAGGATGCCGGAGCCGCGCGCCGCATCGTCGGCGAACCGGAACACGGGGAGCATTTCGCCGGCCGCTTCGAGCCCGCCCTGAATGCCCGCATAGACCAACGCTCTGCCCGGCGACAGGCCAGCGTCTCTCGCCTCGCTATAAGCCTGTCCGCCCGTGACAGTGGCCATCATGGCGAGCGCGGCTCCAGGGTTGCCCGTTGCTGCAGCGCCGATTGCCGTCAATTGGATCGGGACACTCTCCAACCCGCCAATCGCCGCATCGATATATTCATTACCGGTGCGGAACTGAATTTGCGGGAGGCTCTGGCGGTAATAGTCCCTGATATTGTGGAGGCTGCTCCGCACGAAGTCATCGGGGTTGCGCCCCTGCCGTCTCAGCTCATTCTCTATGTCCTGTCGGGGATCGAGGCCGAAGGCGCGGAGCGTGAAGACATCGTAAAGCGCCTCACCGGCTCCGGCGAGCCCCTGGCCAGCAAGGTTGCCAGCAGACGCAATGATGTGGACCACCGCGTCGATGGGATCGGGATTGCGCAGTCGGTAGGAGCGCAGTTCCGTTGGCGCATAGGGGCCCATTCCGATGGTCGGGGCACGCATGGGAGTCGCGCCGTCCGTGAATCTTGCCAGCCCCGAAAATCCCGCGCCACCATAGCGTCCGGGGCTGGCGGCAATGACCCCGCTGATCGGGTCGGGGCGGTCGATGGCTCCCATGAAGGACCGGGGACTCGTCGAAAGCAGATAGGGGTATTGACCCCGGCGTTGCGGCAATGCTTGCGCCGCTTCGGCCACGCGCGACAGCGGATGAAGATCATCCGCCGCGAGGGCATAATTCCTCGGATCGGCAAGGTATGGACCAAGCGCGGGCGCCCGTTGAACCGACGAAGCGACCTGATCCTGCCTGACCCGCATTTCGGCCATATCGCGCGTGGTCGAATCCCAGATCGGCAACGGGAACCGGCTGAGATTTTGCAGCAGAGAGTCAGAGCGTGCGCGCGGCGGGTCTGGCGCGATGGCGGCGTTCAGCGATGCCTCATAGCCGGCGTGCACCCGGGCCTGCCGGGCGAACTCGATCAGTTCGTCATCTGTCGGCGGCATGGCTACCTCGCGTCATAGGCTGACTTGTGGCGGAGATATTCGGCGATGCGGTTCGGAGCGTTCAGCGGAAGACCCGCCGCCCGAAGCACGGCGTCGATCGATGGGATTGATCGGGTCGGAACGGTCACAACCTCGTGGGAGATTTCCTGGCCCGGATGCTGCTGGCGCCACTGGTAATAGCGCGTGTTCTGGCCGCCAACGACGATGGGCGTCACCTCTGCCCTCACCGCATCAAGGATGTCCTGTTCGCTCGGCTGCGTTCCACGCGGAAAGTTGCGGGCGAGGCGCTGCTGCACGCCGGAGAAGATTTGCGAGGTCAGCCCATCCGTAATTCTGCCGCGCGCCTGCGCTTCGGTTTCCCGCGTCGATCCCGACCCCTGCCGCTGGTCGCCCACATTCGAGGGGACAAGCCCGGTCTCGGGAAGGACGAACCTGATCATTCCCATGATCTGCGAAGGCTGGGGGCCGTCACGATGCTCGATCGCGTTGCGCATTCCATGGAGCTGCATCACCTCGTCATCCGTGATCCTGCCGCGGTAAAGCTCCGGGTTGACCTCGCGAAGGAAACGGTTCGGGTCGCCAGCAGCCGTGTTGAGCAGGTCCGCCATCAGCGGCGAATTTGCTTCCGGTTCACGCGGACGATTGTTCGCCTCGATCATGGTCTGGATCTGAAGCACGGTGTTCGGGGATGCGCGGGTCAGCGCCCCTGCGGGAAGCTGGCTGATATTCGTGACCCGCCCGCCACCGGCAGCAATCGCGGCCAATGCGCGGGTGATTTCCTCATCGGCATCGGCGCGGGCGCGGTTGCGGACGACATCGTTCTGCGCGGCGAACTCCCTGACCCTGTTGCGGGCGCGGAGCCGTGCGGTTGGCGTAAGGTCGAGCGCGTCGATCCTGGCATAGGCGCGGTCAAGGTCGATGTTCGTGCCGTCAGGGGCCGGCGTTCCCGGGGCCTGCGCTACGTTCGTCGGCGCGGCTCCGGTGAGGTAGGTTGCGACGACTTGGCGGCCCTGATTGTAGATCGCCCGCGCCTGATCATTGGCGGGTTGCCAATGAATGTGCGGCGCCGCAGCGGTCGCGCTGCCGCTGTCGCCTGAGCGAAGCACCGGAGCGCCAGCCGCATATCGGCCTAGCCTCGGCAGATCGGGCAGGTGCATCGCCTTCCATTCCGAACCATCGGCAAAGCGGACAGTGGCAATGTTCCCGCCGTCCCGCCCATCCCTGACCCGTTGCTGGCGATGGCTTTCGACAATCTCGAAATTACGGCCGATGGGGAACGGCGTTCCTGTCGGCGCAAACATATCCTCGCCGTGGTGCGTCCCGCCGCTGCCGCGCCGAGCACCGTAGCCGTCGCCGACCGTGAAGCCGCCCGCGATCTGGAACCGGGCAGGCTGATTGCCTTCGTTGCGGGGCTGGGTACGAACGGGTGTGGCAGGCGCGGGGGTGGCGGGTGCATCCGAAGTACGTGGAGCGGGCGGCGCGTTCTCCGGAACATCTCCCGAGGCCGGCGCCGGTGCATCCGAAGCAGGCCGGTCGCTGATCGCCCATGCCGCGTTTCGGTCGTCGGCAAGGTCGCGAAGGCCGCCATTTACAAGCCGGCGAAGTGCGGATTCCTGTTCACGATCGATTTCCGCGCGATGGGTCTCCAGATAGGCGTTCGCCCCGTCATAATCCTCGCGCTGAATATACTGCTCGACCACGTTGCTACGGACCCGCGAGATCGCCTGAGCGCGCTGATTGGCGACCGTTGCCGGGTCGGCCCCCTGCCACTGAGCCCGGTTATCGATTTCCTGAAGTGCGGTGGTGAGTGAAGCCTCCATTGCGGAAGGATTGTCCCAGCGTTCCTCGGCCTCATCCAGGCTGGTATCGATCCGCGCCGTCATCGCATTCGTCATCGCAGCCGTCGTTTCGGTGCGGGCATAGTCGGTGATGCTGTCGCGCTCGACTGAAGAGCGGCGACTGACCAGTGCGGACAAGGCTTCGCGGGCAGTGCGCGAGCGGGCTTGCCCAAGGATGTTGTTGTCCAGCTCGGTCAACTGCTCATCGGCGGCACGGCGTGCGGCTTCGGCGTTGATCCCCTGCGCCTCGCGTGCGGTCTGCCTGATCTTCCGCGCCGCGGCGGCATGTTCGACATCGAGGCGCCGAACATTGTCCTCGTCATGCACCTCCTCCAGGTGGGTGACGACCGCAGAGACCTTCTCGCCAAGGCTCGCGACCGCCTCGCCAACGGCCCCGGCATTGCGCACCGTGGCAACCTGTCGGTTAGACTGCGGGATGGGCCGCTGGCCGAAGTCCTGAATGTCGGGGAGGGTTGGCATCCGCTAGATCCCCACGTACCAGGCGCCGGGCGTATGCGTCGGGGCAGGCTTCTTGTCCGCCGAAGGGGCGCCGCCGCCACCAAAGCGCGTGTACATGCTCGAAGCCGCGCCGAGCGCCGTTCCAGCAGCCGAGAACAAGGCCGCCTTCTTGACGTTCTTCGCCTCCGTTCGCTTGGCCTCGGCCTGCATCTCTTTCGACCGTGCGGATTCTTCGCCTTCGTACAAGGCGGTTGCGGCACGATAGGCGCCCTCGCCAGAAAGCTTGGAAAGAAGGTTGACGACGGTCGGATCGCTCACCCCGCCACCGGACGAGGCGGCGACTGCCAGAGCCCGCGACTGAAGTAGTCTCGCCTGCCGGTGCTGTTCTGCTGCCGAACGCTGTGACGTGGCCCGTTCGGTCCCGGCCATCGCGTCGAGTTGCGTCGCCTCGCCACGAAGCGACTTCGCCTGCGCACTGGCAGCGGACAGCCCGCCGCCGATCTGCATCGCAGCCGACGCGGCCGTAAGGGCGAGCGGGATCGCTTGAGCCATCTATGCCACCCCCGGATCAAACACGTACATTTCGTAACCCTCAAGCCATCCCGCCGGCCTGAAGCCGAGCCGGGAAAGTATCTTCGGCGACTCAGGCTCGTCAGGTTCGACTGCGGCCATCACGGGTGCCCGACATGCCCCCACCGCCGCTTGCGCCTTCTTGATCAGCCGCAGCACCGTAGGATGCCGCAGGAACGGCCTCAGCACCTCACTGATCGCCGAGAACATGCAGGCGACAGGGTGAAGCAGGGCGATGCCGATAATGCCCTCCGGCTTGCCGTCGATCTCCGCGACCCATGCGCGAAAGCTGGCGGTCATCCCCGGATAGAATTGCTGAATGTCGGCCGCTGTGGCCGGGCGAGAACTAAGCGTCGGACTTGATCGCACCTTCGACAAGCCGCCGGATCGCCTCAGCCCGCGACGGGATGCCCGGCTGTTTTGCTCGCCAGCGGTCAATGTCTTCGAACCATTCTGGCGGTGCGAGCATTTCGAACCGCTTGAGCTTTTCATCGGGCATCTTTCCTACGTATCATCCGTTGACACCCCTTGCAATCCGTAGCATACGTAACGCCTCTATTCAGGAGGACACGAGATGCAGAACACCAAAGACCTTCGCGGCTTCCTTGTCGGCCAGATGCAGAACATCGCCGATGGGAAGCTCGACCTCGACCACGCCAAAGGCGTCGCGAACCTCGCCCAGCAGATTTACAACACTCTCAACATCGAAGTGAAAATGGCCATTGCGCGCTCCAAGCTCGGCGACACCAAGGTTGAGCCGGTCGAGTTCGGTGGCTGAGGTCGTCGTCCAGATACCGGATGGCTTCGAGCCCGACGGCCTTCAGCGAATCGCGCAGGGGGCCGTCGATGAGGCGATTGAGAACTATTACGCGAACATCGGCGCGGAGAAGCGTCGCAGCGCCGAAAAAGAAGAGGCGATGGCCGCCCTCGCAAGTGACGAAGCCATGTCTGAATGGCTGCGGCGACACAACATCACTGGCCCGACCGTGATGGAATCCGTCTATTCCAACCTGACTGCATCAGCCCGCACTGCCCTAATAACTCCATGGCCTTGGCCGAAAGACGTCATGTGCAGGCCCGTCTATATGGTTGGCTCCCTAGGGTTTATCGCAAAAACGCATGTTCCGGGGTGGTGGGCGGCGGACCTCTTAAATCGCTACGTCCGACTTGCAAAATTGACGATTCTCACCCGCAAAGAATGGGCTGATTTAGTGAGTACTATTGAGTCGCGCATACACCAAAAGTATTCCGACCACTGGAGGGGTAGCTGCGAAATCTATGGGAGAACCCGTCTCGAAGTGTGCAATGAGTACGACCGCAGGGAAGGCGAATGGCGTCGGCCAGTCATAATTCGAGGCAGGCAGGTCAGAATAACGAGTTGGCAGAGTGAGCAACTTTCATATCTCGACGCCCTAATGGAGCGAGCCGGTCGCCTCGACAAAACCATCCAGCGCCACAAACTCGCCGCTTAGCCGTTCGTATCCATGACCAGCACCGCCGCCAGCAACGTGCACGGCCTTGGCGCCGACGCCTTCAGGCAAAGCCGCGCGTCGGTGTCCCATTCTCCGGGGAAGGCGAACGCCGGCTCATCATAGGCTTCGCGAACAGTCGTCTGCACCACGCTCGTCCCGTCCTCGATCAGCGGCATGTCGTCCATCGTGGTGAAATCCGGTCCGTACATCAGCCCCTGCGGATGGATGTTCCGGGCAACGATCCCGAGCCTGAACACCCGCTTTTTCGCGGTCAGCGCCGTGCCGTCGGCCACAGCATACGCCAGCTTCGTCGACTTGAACTCGGCATCATACGCCAGCCCGGCGACCCATGACGTGAAGCTCTCGCCAGTATCGCCGCTCGTCACGGTGAAGGTGCCCTGATCCTCACCGTCGGCCCAGACCACGACATCCTCGCCTTCGAGATGATCGAGGCCGTCCACCGCCCCCGTTCCGGTGATGAAGCTGTCCGCCTGCTTGTTCAGCGTGCCGCCCTGGCACTCGCTCTCCAGCGCCCATTTTTCGTGATAGCGCACGGTTGAGCCGTTGATGGTCCGCTTGATCGTGTAATAGACCGAATCCTCAACGGTGCCGGGGATCACAACCGCGTCCTCGACATCGCCGGCCGTCTCGAAATCGACCCAGCACTTCACATCCTCGGCCTTGTCATAAACGAGAATGCCGACCGTGCCGTCCGAACGGATGCAATGGACCCGCTTCTCCGGCTGATGCTGCACCACGATCTTGACAAGCCCGGGCTCGCCGATCTCCGGCACATGCACCGCCAGGTCGCTCGCCTGATAGTCATAGCCGTTGTCGCCGACCGAAGCCTCGTAGAGCCTGGTTCCGGCCTGTTGAACGTAGAGGGCGCTCGTCCCGCTCTTTGCCGCGCCGACATTGGCTGAACCGTCCGCGGGCGTGTCGATCCCCTTGATGTTGAAGTTCGTCGGCGTGATCGGCTCATCGAGCGAAGATGACCGGATCGCCTTGATGTCGCCACCGGTTCCGATCAGCAGTCGGTTGACAGCGATGGCCCAGAAAGTTGTCTCGACCGGGCCCGTGCCGATGCTGCGCGAGATTGGCCCGGCATCTCCCTCAAACTCATCGTCGAAACTGTCATAGGCATCCGAGATGGACCCCCAGTTCCGGTCCCTGCCAAACCACCAGAGCCGCCCTTCACCGAGCGCGACAGACGACGGATAGCCGCGATAGCCAGACCAGTAGCTTTCCGACCAGTCGTCCGTCGCCGTGGTGTTGGCAAATTCGGCGATGACCGCGGCGGTGACGACCGTGGCGCTCGTGTAGCCAGTGATCCTAGCGATACCAGCCTGACTGCCGGATGAGACCGACAGCGTGACGTCGGCTGTGCCGGACGTGTAATCCCCGGCCTTGATCCCGATCCGGTAATAGATTTCCTGATTGTCGAGCGTGTCGTCATATGCCTCAGAAGCCGGCGCCGTGAATGAGCCGCTGGTCGCGTCCACCCAATCTCCCGGCGCGGCGACCGAATATTGCAGCGTCACGGTCGCGACGAACGTGCCCGTGATGAAGATCGAGAAATTCCGTGTGCCGTCGACGCCGATGATCCTGATCGGATCTGAGAATTGATTGGCCCCCGTAAGGCTGGCGTCCTCGAGCTGGCCGGTGTGCGTGAGCCTGAACAATGCGCCTACATGCGTAGATTTGAAAAGCGACGCCGAAGCGGTGAGCGTGGTGTCGCCAGAAGTCGCGGCCGGCGTGATCGTGATCGGCCCGACATTCTGAACCATGAACGGCCCGTCGTCAGATTTGTACTCGACGATCGACCAGCTATCCGATGCGAGCCCGGCCGCGTCCTCCCGCCGCTCGATCCGGCGCTGCCTGTAGCCGTCGCAGGCCACGAAAACGACGTCGCCGGACTGATCCCATCGAAGGTTCGCCAGATCCGCGGTGAGCCACGGCGCGGTGATCTCCATCGTGCCGGATGACGCGACCGCGATTGAATCCACCACACTGGCGGCCTCGGTGTAGCTAAACAGGTCGATGTAGAAATCGCCCGAAGGCGTGAAAGCCAGCGAGTGATAGCCGGTCTCGAGGACTGTCTCCGCAATATAGTCGCCGCCGCCAGCGGTTGAGCCGACCAGGATGTGCACCGGACCCCGCGCGATCACGACGTTCAGGGCGTGGCGGACACCGATATTCCCGCCGGCACACGTTACTTGCTGACGCCTTTTTGCAGCCGCCGTGGTGGTGCCGATCAGGGACAAATAGCCGCCGGTCGTCAGCCCCAATGCGGTGCCGTCCACCCATGCCGAAACGGACGAGCCTCCATCCTGATCCGACCAGCTCGTCAGGTTTGTGGTGAACGCGCCGTTCGCGACTGCCGAAGTGACCGACGCCCGGGTCACAAGCGCATCGTCAACCCAGACCCGCATCACCGTGTTGGTCATCTCCAGCCGTGCCGCGTCCAGTGGTGAGGTCGCCTTCACGAACGGGATGGTGACCGACTGCAGGTTGCTCTTGGTCGCTCCGGTATATTCGATGCCGGGCCTTAGCATCATCGAACCCAGCGCCCGCGGCATCCAGTTCGTTTGGATCTCGGCCGAGAATTGCGTGCGCGTGAAATCGGTGCGAGCCAGAGCGAGTGGTGAGATACGACCGCGGTTAAAGGCCAAAAGTGCAGTGATCGACAACGCTAATACCCCAGCGTCGTCGATCGGGGACTGCGGATGCCATAACCCCGCCGCGACGCATTCCACGATCCTTCAGGCGGGAAGCGGGTCGGCTTGCGCATCGCATCGCCGGACATGGCATCGCGCTTCGCATCCTTCAGCGCCTTGGCCACGGCCTGGCTGTCTGCCCCGGTCAGGTTGCCGACAATCTCGGTGGCCAGTTGCGCTTCGACGAACTTGGCGAAGGTCTCCGGCCACAGGCTCAGGTCGGCGCCGTAACTGGCGTGGTTGGAGACATAGGAGATGTAGATCGTGTCGAGGTCGCAATACCAATAATGCCGCTCGTCGGTGTAGCGGATCAGCGGCTGCGTCAGATATTCATCCGAACAAACCGCGCAAATGTCGACCATATCCGTCGGCTGATCGAAAGCCCGGCGATAGCCGAAGTCTGGCTCGACCGACGGCGAATAATCGAGTCGCTGTGTCCGCATCGCGAAGGTCCACTGGCCAAGCTCAAGGCACAGTTTCACGACGCCTTCGGTCGAACCGTCGCCGTAGGCGTCATCGAGCAGCCGGCGCGGCTCCCGGTTTTCGGTGAGCGATGCCAGTTTACGCTCTTTGCAGAGGCGGAGCGCCCCATTGTAGAGGCCGAGCTTGGTCGTCATTTGCTCAGTCTCCTCTAGGGAATGACGGCGCCGTTGGACCCGCCGCTCGGCGGGATCGCGCCGCCACCTGACGTGCTGCCGGCGCCGTCTGCGGGAGTGGTGACCTTGCCGAGAGAATGCCGGCCCGTCACATAGTTCGCCTGCGCCACCTTCGGGTCGGTAGTCGCAGCGAATGTCGGGGCCGGATTCTTGAACGTCGGATCATCGTAATAGACATAGTAATCGGTAGCGAACGCCTTGCCGGTGATCGTGCCGCCTGCCAGCGAAACCGGGGCGATCCCCGACTCTGCAGGATAGCGGCGGGTATGGGCGGCTATTGTGATCGTCGCCGTTGCCCCGACATCGGCAGCGGAAAGCGGTGCTCCCCCGGTTGTGAACGAGCCATCGATCGCGTCAGTACGCTGCACTGACCGCCGCTGGATTGCCTCATATGCCTGGCGCGTTCGGAACGAAGGCATCAGGCGGCCTTCGACGTCACCAGTTCATAATCCTGCGCGGCAAGCTCGGCCTCGCGCTTGGACTGGATCTTGTCCCTGACCCGGAACTTGTCCGACTTGCGCTCCACGCACCACATCGACGAAGGCCCCCGCCAGATGACGTCGACCGCGTGAAGCTCGGCAGGCGCCTCCACCTCGTCGAAGATGACGTGCTGCACCATCTTGACCTTGGCCCACCCGGCACCGGCCGAAAGCACGATGACGTCGGCGAAGCAGGTTTCGTCCTCGGGGATAAGCTGGATGCGGTCGAACCGCCGCAGGAACACCCGGCCATGCTGATCCGGGCGAGCGCAGACCTTGGCCCAGTATTCGGCCTTCAGCGCGTCCTCGATGGTGACGCCGGCGGGGAGGACGACCTGATAATCCTGGCTGGTATAGCCGCGCTTCTGCAGGGAAATCGGATTGAGAGGCTGGGGCATAAAATCTCCTACTGGCTGATGAGGCGGCGGAACTTGTCGGAAAGGCGCCCCCCATCTTCGAGAAGCGCCCGCTCGATGAGGGCAAGACGCTTGGCGAGTTGGGCATTGCTGGGGCTGTCGACCTTCTCGGTGACGGTTTCATTGGGGCGGGCAGCGGCGTCGGCCTTTGAAACCAGCTTGCCGGTGCTGGCGTCACGGGATCGCTTAGTGGTCATTTTTGTTCTCCTGCTTTCCCCCATAGAAAAAGGGCGCCCCCGCAAGAGCGCCCTCCCCCTGTCTCCCGGACTGACCGCTAGTCGCTGTCGGTCTGGGTGATCGTGGTCAGATCGTTGAGATCGGTCGTGCCGTCGCCAGTCGCCGAGACCTGGTGCATGGTCGTGATGACCGGCGAGGCATCGGTGTCCACGACGAAAACCAGATCGCCAACCTTCAGGCCGAGAGACCCGCCGTTGGTGATATAGTTCGCGCCGTCGACGGTCGCGGCGCCGTCCGTGCTGGAGTAGCTCCAGATGCTCGGGCCGGTTCCGCCGACGCCCTGCACGAGCAGCTTCGGAGGGTTCGAGGTTGCGTAAGCCATTTGTCAGCCCTCCTTATTCGGCGACGTAGGCGCTGCCATCATGATTCATGATGACGATGCCGGTGTTCTGGAGAAGCTTCGAACCCATGAAGGCCGAAGCACGCGCCCAGGAAAGCTGCTGCTTTCCTTCGTAGCCGATCTCGGAGTCGAGATCCTTGGTGTTGATCGCGTGGCCGATCGCGTTGCGATGGTAAAGCACGCACTTCTCGGCGTTGGTGCCGACGCCCGAGACCTTCGGGTGGACGATGAAATTCACGCCCATCCACTGATACATCTTCGGCACGTTCGAGAACTGCGGCCCATCCGACGCGAGCGGCTGGATCGGGACATAATCGCGGCTGCCGAACTCGGGCACCTGCATCAGGTACGCGAGGAAGGCCGGCGAGATCAGGCCGAACACATTGCCGTCCGAAATCGGCACCTCGGCGTTGCCGAGAATGGCGAGCGAGCGAGCGACGAGGGCCAGCGAAGCCGTCTGGGCGGCGCCGGTGTCCTGCGTGCCGGTGATCAGCTCGGCGATGATGTCCTGGTCGATCTTGCGATTGAGGACCGCGCGAGTGGTCTCCTGCATGATGCGACGCTGGTCGCCCTGGCTCTCGAAAATGTTGAACCCGGTCTTCTCGACCAGATCGTGCCATTCGGAGAGGGTCGCCGTGAGCTGGGTGTTCGAATCGTTGCGAGCCGGGATCAGGCCATTGACGCCGCGGGTGACCGCAGTGGCATCGCCGCTGTCCGCGACAAGGAACGTCGCCTGATTGCCCTTCATCATCGCCTCGGTGACGACGGTGTTGCGCAGAAGAGCCTGGCTCTGTTCGAAGCCGGCAATGAACTCCTGCCGGTATTGGACCTGGGGTGCGTTGACCGCCATGGCAGCCTCCATGAAAATCGGTTGGGATTTCCACAGGGAGCCGTGGGCGGGACGAACCGGGAGCCTTGCGGGGCGGTTCTAACCCTGAACGGGGCTGTGTTGTCGCGAGCGTCAGGGCCGGGAGCGCCAATGTGGCGGGCGGGCCATTGCTCGTTGCGCCTCCCATAGACGCAGTCGATGAAAAAAGCAATCATTAATCGACACGCTCGATCAATGGTGCGTCATTCCCGTCCTTAGCCCTTCAATGACCGCCAGCGCGGCGCCGGGCTGGCATTGCTCTTCCCACGCAACCACAAGGCTAAAGCTGCGTTCGGAGAGGGCGGGCATTGAGGTGGCTGACGCTGTCCGCCCTGGGAAAAGCCCGGCCGGTGAATTATCGAGGAAGCTTGGACTTCGCCTCGACCAACACGAGATAACGTGCCTGAAGCTGGGCCGATTTGGGGCCCTTCCAATAGTCGCTCTGTGTGTTGGCCATCATCTTCTCGATGTTGGCCATCTCGTCGGCGATCGCGCTCGCCTGGTTGGCGCCGGCACCGGGCACGACAGTCGCCAGCGGGTTGGCCTCGAGCGCAAGACCGGCCAGCCACTTCTTGACCGCAGGGTTGCTATTGAGCGGAATGCCGTCCGGGCCGAAGCCTTCAGTCACCGCGGCCTGCACTTCGGCTGGCAGTGTGGCGATGAAGCCTTCCGTCGCGTTAAGGTTGCGGCGGAAGTCCGGCCCCCATTCCTCGCGCAAATCGTCCTCGCACGCCTTCGTGGCCTCGGCAACGCGGGTGGCGATCTCGGCGTCCTGCTTCTCGACCAGCTTCATGTACCAGTCTGCGGCAGCGGCAACGACCGGAGCCGGCGCGTTGACGCCGTGCATGGCGCCGAAAAACTCATCGAAGATCGGCTTGTCGTCAGCGCCAAGGACAAGACCCTCGGTCAGCTTCTCGCTGTAGCCTTCCGCCGTATCGGGCACGCCGAGATTGGCGCGGTACGCCTTCAGTTCGTCCTCGGTCGGATCATCGCCCAACGGCTTCATGAATTTGCCGCCGCGCACCTCGTCGAAACGCTTCTTGGCGTCCTTCGCGAAGTCGGCCTCCGTGGGATAGCGACCGAGCCATGCCAGTGCCTTCTCGTCGCCGCCGGACATGCGGGTGCGCCAATCGTCGGCGGGCGGATCGTTTGCGGGAGGGTCTGCCGGCGGATCGTTTGGCGGATCGTTTGCGGCAGGCGGGTCAGCCGGAGGATCGGCAGGCGGGTCGAGATCGTTTATGACAGGAGCAGCACTAGCCATTCTGGGCCTCTTTCATTTCCATCAGGAGCATGATCTGGATGCCGACATGCCGGCGTCCTTCGGCGAATGCGGTGGCATACGGGTCGCCACCGCGAAAACTCTGAGAGCCAATTCCTGCGGCTCCCCTCAACAGCCAGTCGAGCACCTTCCTTTGCTGATGCTCACTCGCGGTCCCGGTCCCCATCGCCTTGAGCCCGGCCGCGACAACGGGCTCGTAAGGAGCAGGGTGGTCGACGGGCAGGAGCTTGGTGACCGAGACGCGCTTGGTCACGCCGCCATCTCCTGCGCATCGGGCCCAAGCGCCTGGTCGGCCAGCCCGACCTGTTGCGCCGCCTTGGCCGCGGCATCGATCGTGCCGACGGTGTTGGCCGCTTCTTCCTGCGCCTTGCTGTCGTCGATCATCGCCTGCGCTTCTTCCTCGCTCCGCGCCCACTTGGCAGGCATTCCGATGGACGAGAGCGTATCGCGAAGCGCGGTGCTGAAATCGACCTGGGCCGGCGCGGTCGGATCGACGCCAGCGGCCTGCGTCACGATGCCAAGCACTTCGGCGAACGTGTTGCCCTTCTGCCGTTCGATCGCGTCGTGCAGCGGGGACTCGAAGCGGAATGTGACTTCCTTACCGCGGATGCTCTGCGGGATGTCCTCGCTTGATCCGAACGCGCCAGCCTGCAGCATCAACTCGAACGTCGTCTCACACATCGCGCCATTGTCTTCATGCTCGAGCGGCTTGAAGATCGGCGATGCCTGGCGGATGTAATCGGAGACCCTTTGCTGCACCTCGTAGGCGGTCATTTCCGGGCCGTTGACGGGCAGCGAGAGCTTGTCGAGGTAGAAGATTTCCCGAAGCAGGGCCATCGCATCGCGGCGCATATCGGCACCGAACGGGAGCCCGCCCTTGTCCTGCGTGATCGGCCGCAGCACCTCGCCCAGCCGCTCGTCATATTCAGAATCAACGTAGGTCACGCCGCCGGCATAAATCGCGAAGTCGGAGCGGATCGCTTCCTGTTGCGCGATCATCGGCGGATTGGTGGCCTTCTCGCCCGCCTCGAGCAGCGTGTAGGTCATGGCCTGCAGCAACCGGGCGTCAGGCAGGGCCGCGACCGTGGCCGGGCTGTAGGCATATTGCGAGCCGGAGACTGTCTGCCAGCGCGGGATCACGTACATGAAATGCCGCTGCCCGACGGCCTCCATCACATGCGCGTTATCGACGTCCAGATAGATCGAGACGTAGGGAGCGCCCTTCCCCGCATATTCGCCGTCGTACATCTCGGCGGGAATCACCATGTGGCGGCAGTTGACCTCCTCGTAGGGCTTCTTGTTCGGGCCCACCATCTTGTCGGAGACCTTGGAGTGGACGCCAAACTTCCCCGGACCCGTGAACAGTTTGCAGCACTGCGCCACTGTCGGCTTCCATTTCCGGTGAACGGTGTCGATCTTGCCTTCCTCATTCTCGCACCATGCGACGTCGCGCAGGTGCCAGCAGCGGAACAGCAGGCCGTTGGCGTTGCGGTTGAGTTCGACCGACTTCACGCACTGCCCGAAGGCGGCAACGTCATGGTCCCCTTCTCGCGACGCCCGGGTGAACAGGGAATTGCGGTCGTACATGGCTCGGCGCATCGTGTTCGCCGCCCATTCCATCCATGCCTTGCCAGGCTGATCCTCGTCATCTTCCTGCAGGGCCCGCATGTGGAACCATTCGATGCTGTCCGGGCGCATCATGGCGTCGAAGCTGTTGCCGAGATCGCGGCGGATCAGCAGCGGGTAGGACGTGGAAAGGTTATCGGCAAAGGTGTCACCCAGGCTGCGCGTGACGGTGAAGTCGGCGCGCTCGGGGTAGAAGTTGTCGGCGATTTCCTGCCACATGCTGAGCAGTGAGCCGCGCTTGCTGAAAAGCTGATCGCCTTGCGCGATGAGGGCCTTGGCTTCCATCTAGCCGCCCAGCTTCCCGATTGAACCCAGCTTGTCCGCCAGCGTCGACTGGGTCTGCGCGTTCATGACCTGCCGGCGCATGTTCGGAGCCGTCGCACCAGGGGCCAGCGGGGTGATGATGGGGCCCTTCTTTTCCGCCGCCACGACAGGCGCGGCTTTCTTCTTCTTGAGCCCCAGCAGGCTGCCGATTCCGCCCAATATCTGTTTCGCCATGTCAGCCTCCCAGCGTTCCGCCAGTGAGATCGGTGCTCGCCCTGCCCCTGCGACCCATCGACTGTACGATGCTGCGCTTGCGGGCGAGGCGGACAGTCTCGTCATCCGCTGTCGGCATGACCGCGGGAGCAGCCGGGGCCTCGACGGGAGCATCTTTCTTCTTCTTGCCGAGAAGCAGTCCAGCAACGCCGAAGGTTGCGACGTTCAGGATCTTTCTCATCAGCGCCCCCTTGCTTTCTGTGCGGCCGCCCGGCCCATGATGACCTGCGGGGTACGGCCTCGCGGCAGTCCCACGTCGCGCTTGCGCCACTCGGCCAGATCGGTGACCGCCTTCGGGCCCGAATACCAGGCCATCACGACCGCATCGCCCTTGTCGGGAGACCTGCCCAAATCCTTGACCAGTTTGTCCTTGGCCACGAGCTGCAGCGCCATGCCGCCGCGGTCGCTCACGGTCGAATAGGATGGTGCCGTAAGGTCAGCCAGAAGCTCGCGGTCATTCGGCAACCGGATCGGCGAGCCACCGGGCTGCGTCGGGTCCAGCGCCTCACGGAACTTCCAATAGGCTTCGGTGCGGACATTCTTGAACCGCATCTGGTTATCGCGGGTGCGGCGGTTTGACACTTTCACACCCATATAGGCCAGCGCATCGACCCCGTTCGCGGTCAGGTGCTTCAGCGCATCGCCGCCCCAGCCGCCACCAAGATCGACGATCACCTTCGCGTCGTCGTGTCTCTTCGCCAGCACATGACCCGCAACATCGGAGCCGCCAGGGGTCTGCGAGCCGGGAACCGCGATCAGCGGCGCGTACCAGCCATCGTGGCGGATTGCCATGACAGTCTGATCCATGCCTCCTTGCGCCACATCGACGCCGATCGCGCACTGCGGGACACCGACCGGCGCCTGCGCCGTCCAGCGCTCCATCGCCAGCTTGACCCATTCGGTCGGAATGGCCTGCCAGGCGTCGTCCTCCATGCCGGCTTCGAAGTCGCCCTTGAGAAGCTGCGAACGAAGCGGCTCCTCGAGCGATTGCAGTTTGGCCCGATATTCCGGCGTGTTGCGGAACGGGTTGTCCTCCAGGGCCGCAGGAATGAACGTGAACGAGAGCGGCTTGACCCACTCACCTTCAATCTCAACCTCGTCTGGACCGTCGACCCACATGGGGGCGCCGTCGACCATGACGGCCCAGCGAAGTTCGCCTGGCTCAGCCGGGTCAGGATAGTGCAGATCCAGCCACGGAGCGAACCACTCCTTCAACCAGTAGCCGTCCGCCGAGCGAGGCGGATTGGAGCCCAGCACCATGCGGCACCGCTGGCCGGCTGGCCCGCGAAGCCATGCCAGCATCGACGACACCTGAGGCCGAAGGAACTCGCCGGCTTCATCGAACTCGATCAGGTCGCGCTCGCGCCCGGCGTGCTTCATCCAGTCGTCGGCAAGTTGCATCCCGGCCAGCTTCAGGGACCAACCATCGGGGCCGTTCCATTCCTTGTCGGTGCCGTTGAACCGGGCGCTTTCACCATAGATTGACTTGCCTGCCCGAACGAGGCCATCGGTTTGTGTCGAATCCCGCCGAAAGATGATCGTCGAGCGGTGGATCTGGGCAAGGCCGGTCAGCAGGTAAGACTTCCCGCCGCCTGCCTGCCCACCATAAAGCAGCACATCCGCATCCGACAGGTACGCATCGGTCTGCGGGCCCGGCAGAGGAACGAACCGCATCTCGGCGGTATGCTCCAGCGCGGTCCCGGCGACGTCCTGGTACTGGTCCTCGGGCAAAGCCTTCAGACGATCCAGAACGTCGTCGAGAAGAGACGCCATCCTAGTTGTTGTCGCCGTCCACGCCGCGGTTCATGGCGACCTGAACGTAGTCGATCTCGGCCGTCATCGACGCGGCAACCGAGGTCTTCGACACAGCGATGCACGGCGTGAGATCCGCGCCGGCCGTGACCGCCCCCGACATGGTGGTGCCGACATGGATGCCGTTACGGTAGAAGTCCGCAGCGCCGCCGGAAGTCACGTCAATGCGCAGCGTCTCGTAGTCGTCGGCCACCGGCGCGTAGCCCGAGTTCTGGGCCGTGGCATCGACGTCATTGGCCACGCCGACCAGCCACCATGTATCGTTCGACATGCGCGTGTCGAACATGAAGCCGACCGCATCCGTCGCGTTGGTGGTGATCGTGTCCGCCGACGCGGCAGAGATGATCGGACCCTCGAGCGAGGCGGCGAGATCGGTGAAGCCGACGAAGACGTAGCAGGTGGTGATCGCGGAGAGCTTGATACGGGTCTGGAACGACAGTCCGCCGTTTGATGCCTGGAACGTCAGCGCCCAGGTAATCTGTTCCATGTCCGCCGCGAGGCCGGTGCCTGCATCGCCAGTGGTGAGCTGCAGCACGCCGCCCATGCCGCCGGCAAGGATCGCCGCGTTCGACGTGGCGCTGTCGGTGCCCTCGAGCGCGTTGATCTGATCCGGCACGACATCGCCAAGGAAATCCTCGAAATAGACGACGCGGGACGGCGACGGCAAATGGAACTGGTTGCCGTGATAGCCGGACGAGTAGCCGCCGCTGGAGATGAGCGTACGCTTGCCCTTGTGGGCGCCGTCCTTGCCTTCGGGACTGAGTCCGAGGTGGCGGCCGTGAACGGAGGACAGAATCTCGGTCATGTCAGGAACTCCTGCTTGGTGCTTGGTGCTTGTGGAGGTGCGCTCTCAAGCCCGGAGCGCGCGGGTTTTGCTATGCGATCAGGCTTTCTTCACGCCTTTCGCGAGAAGGAACGCAACGCGGCGGGCGACCTCTGCCGGATCGGCTGTCTCAACCAGCGGAGCGCCACCAGGCCCACTGTGTTCAACCTTGTCGGTGAACATGCCGAGATGCTTGCCGATCTTTTCCAGCGCCGAGAGTTTGTCCCACTGCTTGATCTCGGCGACATGCTCGACCTCGCCCTCGTCGCCGCCCTGAACCCTGCGGGTCACGACCTTGACCGACGAGACGAACGCCGCAGTCTCTTCATCCAGATCCTCGACGCGCCTCAGGCGTCCATTCTCGTCGAACAGCTTGCGGATGTCGGAGAAGCCGACCCGACCGAGTTCCTCGAGAACGCGCTGGACTGTGATCCCCGCCTTCTCGGCTGCCTCTTGCTTCATCTCGGCCACCCGCGCCTGTACCTCGGGCTTATGATAGAGGCGGCCCGCATTGCCATTGTTGCGCTTGAAGCCGGCGGCGACATAGGCGTCGATTGCGGACTTGCCGCTCATCAGGTGGTGGACGAATGCCTCGTGACGAGGATCGGCGAGGAGGGCCATCAGAGCGTCACGCCAGCCTTCTTCGCCATCCAGACGCGAAGGTGGACAATCTCGCTGTCGGTCAAGGCGCGGCCGATCGCGAGCGCGCCATAAAAGCGAAACTTGGCCGGGGCGAAGTCAACGCGATAATCGCCGATCGAGATACCGCCGGCCGCGTTCGTGTTCGCGTCGCCGGAATATTTCGTGCCGTTATTGATCGTGCCGTAGCTGCTCGCCCCGTTGTGACACTCGGTCATCACGAAGGCCGTGTCCAGCGCAGGATTGCCGCTGATCTGCAAAAGGCTGTTGCTGGAAATGTAGAGGATGTTTCCTGTGGCCCAAAGGAACTGCCCGCCCTCGTCATTCCCGCCTGCGAACATGCGTGCCGAATTGGCTATGCCGGTTACAGGCATGACCGCCGAGACGCGAGTGATCGGCTGGGCGAACGTGAAGGCTACGCGCAGCTTGTCGTCAACCCCGTCAAACTGGAGATACCAGCCGCCGGCAGCACCCTGGAGCGTCGGGCGCATCCCCGCGGTTGCCTGGATGGCGTGGTTCCCGTTGCCGGACTTGTCGGCCATGTAGCCGACCGGATCGCCCGCCTGAGTGACGGCGGTTGTGCCGTTGCTGTTCTGGAACAGGGTCGAAAGGTCGGACGGGTCGTACCACGCGCCCGTATTGCCGGCCTGAAAGATCGTTGCCGGGTTGCCGAGCAGGGAAATGACCGGGCGCGCGGCGAGGTCAACGATGTCCTGAAACAGCATCAGGTGAAATTGCCCACGCCGGTCGCAGTGACATTCGTGCCGGTCGTGATCTTCCATGCGCCCGAAACACTGAACAAGCCGACAGGGACGACGATCGGGCGGAGATCGGCCACCGTGCAGGTGGTAAAGGTGAACACAGTTACCGCATTGTCCAGGATCGTGACGGTGCCCGGAACTGTCGTCGTCGGCTGAATGAGGACATGGCTGAGATAATCGCCTGTCGCGCCGGTCGCTCCCATCGCCTGATTGCTCTGCGAGGCGGCTACGGTTTCGTACTGATAGCCGGACTGGGTGACGGCGAGGCTGAGAGCGGGTGTCTTTGGGCCGAGGGAGGCTGGCAGCTGGTCCGCGTTGCTGACGTGTAACTGGCCCTTGTTGGTGGCGTTGAGCGCGATGTTGTCGCCGGTGGCCGAGACCTCGTTGGTAACGAGCGTATCTCGACGGCGGGCCATGAACATCGGGCCGACCGGATCGGCGGCAGATGCCGCGTCCTCGGTATATTCGGTGCCGGATGCTCCGCCCGCGGCGATGCTAACCGCAGGCGCCGTGGCCGTCCCCGAGACCGCGATGACCTTCTGCCCGGCGACCACGCTGAACCTGCGGGGATGACCCGCAGCGATCGGATAGAACGAGCCGAGCCCGTCTGGCGCTGAACCAAATTCGATGACGCAGCCCGTGGTCGAGATGACTTCAACCTCAGTCGTGCTGCGGTTGAATGCGGCTGAGATCGCCCCGCCGATGCTCAGCGTCTGCTTGGCAACGAAGTTGACGGGCGGGGACTCACTCTCCCCGCGACCGCCGATCATTTCGAAGATCTGGACTTCGTTCGCCATGGCAGGCTCCTATCCGGGCAGAAGAGTCAGACGATGCCAGCGCGCTGGCAGATCGCCACAATCGCGATGACGATGCAGACGAGCTGGAGCATGCGGATGATCGTCCCGCTGGCGTTCGGGATCAGGCCGCAGCCGTCTCCTGTGGGTGTCCCCGCCGCTCAACAGCGCTGATCGCGGTCCTGCACGATGGCTCTGAGCGTTACGTTCAGATGATGGCGGCGGGGAGGTCCGGCAGGGGAATCCGCCGGAATTGGAAACGCCCGCAAGCCGAGAGGCCGCGGGCGGGCAATTATATACTTGACGTACTGACCGTTTCCGCCCATACCGGACAGGAAGGAAACGGACATGAACATTTGCGACCCCATCTACAGCGATCCCGAGTTGGCCCGGCAGCACATTGAGCGTCTGCACTGGCCGCAGGGTCCGGTCTGCCCGCACTGCGGCTGCATGGGCGCAATCACGAAGCTTCAGGGCAAATCCACGCGCCCTGGCGTCTATAAGTGCAACGACTGTGAGAAGCCGTTCACCGTGACCGTGGGTACAATCATGGAGGACAGCAAAATCCCCCTGAACAAGTGGCTGATGGCGTTCGCGCTCTACACTGGCAGCAAGAAGGGCTTCTCGGCCAACCAGCTCTCCCGCGCCCTCGGCATCACCTACAAGTCAGCTTGGTTTCTGGCGCACCGCATCCGCGAGTGCATGGATAGCGGCAATGCCCCGCTTGGTGGCGATCCCGAGCGCATCGTCGAAGCCGATGAAACCTTCGTCGGCGGCAAATCCGAGAACCGCCGCAACGGTGGCATCCCCAAAAAGCAGGTTGTCGTCACGCTGGTCGAGCGCGGCGGCCATGCCCGCTCATTCCATATCGCAAACGTGCACGCTGGCACGATCCGCTCCATCCTGTTCCAGAACGTTGACCGGCTTTCCACGCTGATGACGGACGAGAGCCCCGCTTACACCCGCGCTGGCGAGAGCTTCTGGCAGCATCAGACGGTCAATCACCGGTCGCTGGAACAAGCGGGACTTCTACCGTCGGCTGTCCACGACCATCACGAAGAACCGAGACGCATTTGCCAGCTTGGACGCGGGAGATGTCGAAATGGTGCTTGATACCAATCCCGCGCTGCAATCCCTGGCCAAGCTGGTGAGAGCGGAAGGGCTGGCCTCGCTTCATTTCACCGCAAATATGCTGAACGGGTTCTTTTTGCCCGACGCTATTGTGATGCGCTTAGCTCTCTGACGGCCGCCCGCAGCGAACGAGCCACGGTCTCACACATAGTCACATAGGCAGTTTCAGCATCCATCTCGCCATAATCGAAACCGTGGCGAGACCCCTCAATCCGGTTGGCTACATCAAGCAGGATCGACTGTATCTTTTCCTGTCCATTTTCGCACACTGTTCAGTGCCTTTTTGCAAAGGCAATTAGTGCACTAGATCAATACCTTATACCGTAGTCAGTTATGTCGCCGGCCTGTCATGGCCGCATATCCGACTCGGAGGCTAGTACGTCAAGTACATAATTGCCCGCGGGCGCAAATCAACGCGATAACATTTCGTCCCCGATACGCTTCAAGGCGGGCTGGGTCAAGGGCCTATGCGACCCGCCTCATCGCATCCTCACCCGCCAGCGCCATAAGCCCCTCAACCGCTCGCCGCATCCGGGTCCAGTCGCAGTCCCGCTGCAGGTAGCCGGCCACGGGTAACCCGGCGCGTACCAGCCGCTCGTTGATCAGCCGCTCAAGCCAGTCCGGGTTGCTGTCCGGCAGCCAGTGGTGGTCGACGACAATCTCCTGCACGGCCTGGCGTGACGCTCGGCCGGCGTCGCCAAGCATTCTGTCCATCGCCGCGAACATCCGGCCGGCGGGATCTTCTCCGTCGACCGATGAAGGGCCATGCGCCGTGTCACGGTCATAGCCGGCGACCATCGAGGCCGAGGGATAATGGCCCCAGTAGCGCAAGCCGTAGCGACGACCGGCATCGCGAAGCGCCGCGGGATCGATGCGATCGTTCTCGAGCAGCCCCACGGCCCATGCGCGGCCGATCGGGTCGCCGACCTGCTGGGCCGCCTTGCCATCATGGAACCGGGAAAATCGCGCCCTGAGTTCGACGACGCGATCATTGCCGTATTGCCACGGCTGCGCTTCCTTCGCCCGAGAGAGCCGTCCACTCTTCGTCCGCGGTCCTGTTTTGCGCTTCCTGCCCATCATGCCACCCCGCCAATATTCAAAACTATTCCGCGCCAATCGCTTCGAGCACCGCGATCCGCCGCCGGCGCATGTCCTGCTGAGCCTTGCTCGCCCGCTTCCCGCAGCACGTCCCGGCCTTCAGATTCGCCTTGAGGTTCACCAGCTCTTCATGTTCGTCAGTCGTCATCGTCCCGGTCCTTTCGATTGGTGATTTTGCGTGGCCCCTCCCCCATGCTTCGGCGCCGGGAGGGGTGGATCGGTATGGCGACGACGGCCAGGATGATCGCGAGGCCGACGAGAATCGGGAATGCCGACACTGAGCGTCTCCTATGCCTTTGGGGGGTTTAGCATGGGAGGGGGTGGGGTTCAAGGGTGGTGTCTCTCTCCTTTGTGGTGTTTGGGCTATGCTGCCCGATCGATGAAATACTTGCTGCCGTCCTCCCGGTAACGGGCGGTGGCTCCCAAGCGCTCAAGCTCGGCGTTCAGGGCCGCCGTGTCCTCAGCCGACATTGGCTCCCCCCGGCGCTCCATCACGTGCCGCTCGCTAGGCGGGGCAAGCCTGTCGCGGCGTTCCCGGCCATCGCGGGCCATGTCCTGGCGCTGGCGCAGCAGGCCGGAAACCTCGTCCATGATGGCCGGCACGATCTTGGCGGGATGGTCCGCAACCAGCCGGGCCTTTGCCGCGCCGATGCGGAGCAGGTCGCCGGGTAGCCCGTGGAGGGTTTCCCATGCGACCGAAAGCCAGTCACGCCGCGCGGCCTCATCCATGCCCGCCGGGACCACCAAGGCGAGGCACTTGGTCAGCTCGCTGCGGAACTCGTCTTTCGTCGCTGGCGTCAGGGAGGCCGAAAACGTCGATAGCGGCGCTGACCGTGGCGCTGATGCCATTGGCGGATTGATGTCTTCCCATGTACCCATTTCCGTTTTCCCTCATAATCCTGTCGTGCTGATCCCTGATCCGGTTGTGCCACGTCAAATCCCAATTTCCGCGCGCCGCGTCTCGGAGGCGGGCTGTCCAATAGTCCCGGAAGGCGTCAATCTCCCGTTCCTCCCTCCCCGGCGGCCAGAGCGCCACCAGCGCAGCGACCTTGGCTGGCAATGGACCAGGTTGCCAATCCGCCGGAATCCGTGAGCCGCGTAGTGAGGTAGCTTTAGCTACCGAACTACTCTTGATGGTTCTTGATGGTTTGGGTGACACAGTGTCGGGGGTCGGGTGACACTGTGGCGGGGGTGACACCTTGACAGGGGTGACACAGTGTCGGGGGTCTATGTTGTATTTACAGCCTTTTCCGATCACCTCTTCCCGATGCAGAAGGCCCGCTTCCTCGGCCTTCCGAATAGCCCTTTGAACGCTGCGCTCGCTAGCACCACTCTTCCGGGCGATGGTGGCAATCGACGGCCAACAATGGCCTTCGTCATTGGCGCAATCGGCCAGCGCAAGCATAACGAGCTTGTCAGTCGGGAGCATGGGCAATTCCCAAATTGCCGACATGACGCGAACGCTCACGGGTTGCGCCGGACATTATAGAATTGTACATCGCCCATCGGTCGGTTGGCTCCTCGGGGTTGGCCACGTAAGCAGCCGGTTTTGAGCGTCCCTGTCGCAAGTTTCGCTCGCCGCTGGCCGACTGACTTTCTAAGTCCCCTAAAAAGTGGGTTCAAGCCCCTTAATCTCTCGCTTCGATCCTGAGCAGCCTAAGCAGCTCGGCAAAATCTGGATCAACCTTCTCAATCTCGCGCGACCGCTCTATTCCATGAAGCACGCTGGAATGATCCTGCCCGAAAACGCCTGCGATCTGCCATAGCGACCGCCCGCTTTCCTGGGCCACTCGAGCTATCGCGAATCTTGTCCATGACGTATCGCGCTTTCGGCCCGGGCTGAGCAATTCTGCTTGCGATATGCCGGTCCAGATCGAGGCGCGCATGACGAGCCGGCGCACCAGCGAGCGGCCAAAGACGAAACTCGTTTTGCAGGCTACTTGGGGCATGGCGGACATTTGACCTTTCCCTCCAGCTTGATTGCATGTTCCAGGCTAAGGCTTTCGTCCAGACTGAGCGCACGGGTGCGGCTTACCGCGTCCAGCTTGTCTATGACGACGCGGTGGCGGCACTTGGAGCCGTGGCGGATCAGGCCCATTGCTAGACCTCCCGGAAATCGACATCGGGAAACAGCGCCCGGAATATCGCGGCACGAAGCACATAGGCTTCCGTCCGCATTCCCTTGCTGTCTTCAACCACATCGTTGAGGCTCGGCACCTCGATATAGGCAAAGTCCGGCTTGAAGCCGACGCGCCGACCGTTCGCGTGTTTGACCTGCTTGCCGTCTATGTTAAACCAGAATTGAGGCTGGAGCCGCAGGTTGGCGATCTGGCCGGCTCTTTGAAGCAAGTGAAGCTCGTTGCACCTTTTCGCCTCGCGTCCGCTGTCGTGCGTGTGGCCCTGCTTGCACGCGGCTTTCTTGGCCCCGTATTTGTTGGGTCGTTTACTCATAACCGAACGCTCGTAGCTCAACGGCTTCGCGCTTCAGGCCGACCTTTTCACAGAATGCGGCGGGACGGCAGCCGATGCACGGCCCCATGATGGGCTTCTTGGTGAAGGACTTGCCCACGTACTTTCCGTCCCAACGGATTTCGCCGGAGCCGCCGCAACGGGCGCAATCGGTCACGCTGACTCCCCCTCATTCCGCAGGTCGTCAACCGTACACCCAAGCCAGCTCGCCAACGTATGCAGCGCCCATGTCACGAACTCGGCGCGCTCGTTCTCAGGCATCTTGGCAAACGATGTGCTGTCGTAATTCTTCACAGCATCCCCACTAGGCAGGCGTACCAGGGTGTAAAGTCCCCGCCGATCCTTCAGCACCTTATGGAGCAAATCGACCGTGAGGCCGGGAGCCTTCTCGGCCAGCATGGGAACGGCAACCGAAAGACATGCCCAATACAGGCCATTGCGCCGCACGTTGCCGCGTGTGGATTTGATCTCAACCCTCACCCGCCCGTCGATCGCTCGCATTGCCTCTTCCGCAGCCGCGTTGACCGGGCGCAGCGAGCCGAGCGTTTTCTGGAAATAAAGCGGGGGTCTGTCAGCCATCTGCCAGCGCCCTCTCGAATGCCACCCGCCCCGGCCATGCCCGCCAATAGGCCGCACAAATGAC
>OFRG01000071.1_pt1 | contig 40867 bp, 64 predicted proteins | sample 1543071 | NCBI WGS metagenome assembly OFRG01 (sample SAMN07774222, study PRJEB24372) | wastewater metagenome | isolation source: WWTP Verbania (Effluent) | place: Italy: Verbania | collected 2015-12
TAAAAAACTTACATTTCAAACCCCTCCCCCTTTGATCCGTATGCTTGCTGATAACTCAGTTAACGTGACGTTCAATCTACGTGAAGAATATAGAGCCGTTGCCGCTGTCTTACTTGCTTTGAACCCCGAAACAGAGTTAAAAGTTACTGTGGAGGAGGAATAATATGAAAAAAGCACTTGTTGCTATATATGGTATTTTTGCTCTTGCGTACTTACCAATATCTATTTATGGCAGTTGGTTATTGTATCAACATATACACGCTACAGAATTGATGTGGTTTATCTGGTGGATTAGCATACCAGTATTAATTGTTGCAAGCATAATCTCAAATATAGTTTTCAAGCTAATTAAAGAATAAATGATATGCCATTTCAAGGATTTTATACAACAAAGGAAGTCACTAGCCTATTGCGAGTCAATAACCTTACATTGATGAGATGGGTTAGAAAAGGACTTCTACATAGGCATAGAGTGGGTAATATGGCATTTTATAGAGTGAGTGATGTTGAAGAGTTTTTAGAAAAAAATACAGAGGTATGACAGAAGAACTTAAAGCATTACCACCACCAGAGAAGAAGGTCGCAGCTAAGATATTGTACCAGATGGGATGGGGATCTAGAAAAATTGAGGAATGGCTGGGGGTTTCTGATAGCTCAGTAGTAAGGTATAAGGATGAACAAACTCCAGAGGATTTGAAGCAATTTGAAGCCGAGTTCGAAGCTGCAATAAGAGATATGAAGCAACAAGGCGTTGCAATGGCACAAAAGAGACTTCTTGAACTTATACCGAAAGAGAGAAGAATAGATCAAGTGGTAAAGGCTGCAGAGTACCTTGAAGGTAAAACTAATAACCAATTAACACAAATAAATATAGGATCAGAGTTAGGAGTTAAGTTTGAGAAAGATGCAGTATGAAAACTATAGAGAAAATAAAAAAGCTGTCTATAGAACTTAATAAACTCTATAAACAACATAATAAGAACCAAAGATCCATATCTAATCGATGGCGAGGTAGGTTTGTTTGTGATAACAGAAAAGGAAATTTTATTGATCCTAAACCTACTTTACTAGGTTTCAAAGAACTTAAAAAATACCGCATAGAGTATCTTGAAGAACCTATTAAGCTGGATTTTATGACAGGGGTCAGTTACACACCTAAGAAATGCTTTTGTATGATCTGTGGCACAACAGAAACAAGCGCATACATTCAATATGGGACGTTTGCTAGATTTGCCACGTGTCCTAAACATATTGATTTTATCCATTCAAGTTTGCATTTAAAAAAGAATAATGCTAATTCCCAAGTTACATGACACACAATTCCAGGTCGCAACAGACACACACAGATTCAGAATCGTCTGTGCAGGTAGAAGATGGGGTAAGAGTACCCTTGCACAGCTCATCGCCTTACAGTGGGCTACAAAAGATGTGGGGACTGTGTGGATTGTTTCTCCGACATATAGGCAAGGTAAGCAGATCCATTGGAACGAGCTTAATAAGATTGTACCGAGAGAGTGGGTACTTAAGAAAAACGAAGTTGACCTCTCTATCACACTTAAGAATGGCTCTGTTATCGAACTTAAAGGAGCTGAGAATCCAGATGCACTTCGAGGAGTCAAACTTAGAGGGCTGGTTATTGACGAAATAGCCAGTATTCGCAATTGGGATTGGCTTTGGCAAGAGGTACTACGTCCTACGCTTACTGACTATGAAGCGCCCGCGCTTTTTATCTCTACTCCCAAGGGTTTCAATTCGTTTTACGAGCTATATGAGGAAGGAAATAAGCCTGGTGGACTATACAAAAGCTGGCGATTTACAAGTTACGACAACCCTTATATACCAAAGGAGGAAATAGACAATGCTAAAAAAGAACTTACAGAAGATACCTTTGCGCAAGAATACTGTGCTGATTTTAGAAAGTTCACTGGATTAGTATTCAAGGAGTTTGATAGGGCTGTGCATGTTATACAACCTATTCAATTTGAATTTATATGAGAAAGCCAAACGTTACATTAAAGTGTAAACAATGCGATAAAGAGTTTGTTGTATGGGTATCAAGATACGAAAGACAAAAGCCTAAATACTGTAGCCAAAAGTGTTATGGTTTATCACTAAAAAGTAATATCCCTTGGAATAAGGGTATAACTGCTGATAAAGATACTAGACTAGCGACAGGCAAACGACACGGCTTATATGGCAAGCGTAGTCCTAGATGGAAAGATGGAACTTATATTGAACAAGAATATCGTTTCATATGGGATGATGGACGAAAAGATTATATACGTGAACACCGCTTAGTTATGGAGAAACATATAGGCAGACCGTTAATTAATAACGAAGTGGTGCATCATATCAATGGAGATAAATTAGACAATAGACCAGATAATTTACAAATTTGTTCACCATCTGAACACAGACACTTACATGCAAGTACGAGTATATAGAGCGCTAGATTTTGGCAGCACTAATCCTACTGTATGTTTATGGATAGCTGTAGATGATGATGAGAACTGGTACATATTAAAAGAACACTATGAAACTGGACAAACTATTGATTACCATGCTGGTAGGATTAATGCGTTATCTGAAGGTATTCCAATTCAAGCTACCTATGGCGATCCATCCGGAGCACAATGGATTAATGAATTCAGTACGAGAGGAATCTACATCACTGCAGCCAATAAAGAAGTCGGACAAGCATTCAACACATGGGTCACATTCGGAATTGATAAAGTCGCCCAAAAGCTCAAAGTCGTCCCAGGTCATAGGGTACAACATATACAAAGGCAAAAAGCTAGTGAGATCGGTGAGCCCAAGATCTTTATATTCAGCAATTGCACAAATACAATTAGGGAATTTGAGACCTATCGGTGGAAAGAAAAGAGTGTTACGCAAGCACAAGACTTGAATGAGCCAGACCAAGTAGAAAAAGCCAATGATCATGCAATGGATGCATTGCGATACTTTGCAGTAAGTTATAGTCCACAAAGTAAGACTGATAGAGTAAGATACGGAGAAGATTATCAAAATGTTAACACAGCAGAAGACTCCAAGATCTGGAGAATTGGAAAATGACATGTCAGCATCAACACCAACACTAATAAGGCAAACAACAGTAGAAGTAGAAAGTAGTATGACTGTTAGTAACCAATCTCAGTTCGATATCCTACTCTCTACGTTTGCACCCGATCTTTTTATTATATGGAATACGATGATGTTGTATAAGATTAATCCTCAGTGCATCCCTCCCATTGTACGGGCAATGGGAGAACTGGCACATAGTAACAAGCTTGGGGAAGTAATAATAGAGGTAAGACCAGATAAAGAGACCGGGGAGGCTAAGATGTTTAGGGTAAGAACAAATGATACGCATCACACAAATCTTAGTATATTGAAATAACACATTGACAGTCGTATAGTAATAGTTTAGTATTGTGGGCATGAATGGAGGGATACAATTATGATAATCACTAATATAGTCTCGGTAAAAGTAGATAATAATCAGATTATTCTATATGCTGTAGATCAAGTTGGTGCATTGTGGACAGCAACAACAGCGTTAGGATATGAATCACACTTAAATTGGAAGAAGGTAGTTCATAGCATTATTAAACAAGACTAATTTGCATTCTCTCTCAGAGTTTGCTAGTATTTAATTACATAGTTCGTTTGTAAAGCTTAGTAAGCTAGACGGGCGTTAGGTTTCACTTTTAAACAAGTGAGATTTGACGCCCGTTTTTTTTGTGGAAAAAAACATGGAAGAACTGATAAAGAAATTTGCAGATTACGAGCTTTACAACACATCAGCATGTGATGGCATGGAATGTTTAGTATGTGGCAAGGTCCCACCATCAAGAAAACAAAGAATCGATACAGTGCATAGAAACAGTCTGAACGAAACATACCATGTTAAATGTTGGGTATACGAAGTTGAAAAAGATCCATGACAGAACAAGAAATCAAACTATTCACCGATGTTAACAGCCATTATGAAATGTCAGAAGAAGATTTGCATGTACGACGTGATACTTTTAATACTGCAGATGAACTATTTAGATCTCACATAGATGAGTCTAATTGGCCTTATTCTTCCCTTATCTTCATACCAACCATCTTTACAAGCATATTTGAAAAGACCTCAAGACTTATTGGAAATAAACCAAAAGGAAGATTAATACCAAGAGAGGGTGGCGATGTACTTGGCGCAAAGATTAATAACGAGATATTATCGTTTCAGTGGGATGATGCAAGACGAATTGACGGGATGCCTATGGTTGCAAAGTGGGCGATCATGGATATGAACGCAAGAAAGTATGGAGCGTCATTTGCTCTTGTGCCATGGCATTACGAAAGAAAGTTAGTCAAAGAGGCAGAAGACAAAGGAATGCCTACCTTTAAATCAAAACCGTGGTTTGATGGGCCAGGGTTAGAAGTACTCCTTAATCGTGATTCTCTCCATAATCCCTCCTATTCCACTATTAAAAACTGGTTTCAGGTCAGAAAATATCAGACGTTAGTTGAACTACTGGGAGTTAATGATGTTGCGCGTGGTGCACCCATATATAAGAACTTAGAAAAGTTACGGGAGATGTTAAAGAAGGATGCTAAGGTAACGGACACAAGAGAGACTAACTATCAGTCAAGAAATAAGTCAATGAAAGGATTGAATGACTTCTTAGGTCGTGATGAGACAAATAGAGTTATAGAAGTTGTAACAGAGTATAGAGATAACAGATGGATTACGTTTGCACCCAAACATGGGCTAATCCTCAGAGATATTGAGAATCCATATAATCATCAGGAGATACCTATTGTTCACTTAAGATACTATCCTATTGACGATGATATCTATGGAATTCCTGAATGGGAGCCGGTAGAGAAACTCCAAAAGGCACAAAATGCTATATCTTCTCAATATATCGATGCGGTAAACGTAGAGCTTAACCCCATTATAGGCGTTGACTCAACAAGAGTGAGAATGCACACCCTCCAGTTCACGCCACGCGCTAAGTGGATTACAACTGGCGACCCAAGAACAGCCGTTGTTAAGATGGACTTTTCAGCTCCAAACTCAGTAGGTCAATACAGAAACGTCTTCTCGTTACTTAAAGGAGAAATGAGTGAGGCATTGGGAGAGACATCAGCAAATACATCTCAGCTTAATACCTTTGGTAATAATAAGACTGCGACAGAAATTAAGGATTTGTCAGCACAACGTTTGGCCCGTGATAACTTCAATCAATTATTTTTATCTGAAGCTATTAAACGCCAAATGTGCTTGTGGTACTCAATGAATAAGCAGTTTTTCTTTGATGAAGGAGATCAGTCAAAAATAATTCGTATCGTAGGCAAGGACGCAATATCCTACTTTAGGGAAACTGGCCTTGATCAAGAAGGTCTTAGTGAGGACACAATGAATGATATACAAGGAGCAGAACAGATGGGTGTACAAGTTGACGAAATGGATTATATGCAGCCTATATATCCTGTAGACACTGATACTGGAGTTGTGCCAAAAATGAAACTGTCCAGTGACGGACAATTTGCAGAACTTCATGCCACTCCATCTGATATGGAAGGTGATTACGACTATATAGCAGATATTGAATCGATGCAACCTCCAAATAATGAGCAGATAATAGCAGCTAAGAAAGAAGCTATCAGTCTTGCAATAGACCCTAATGCTCAGGCTGTGTTACAGAGCGAAGGAAAGAAAACCAAACTGTCTGAACTGATGGAAGACTACTTTGAACAGCTCGGATTCAAAGACGCAGCAAAATATTTTGAAAACATAGATGTTAATAGTTTACCAATGCAGAATGGACAAACAGGAATCCCAGGACAAATCCCTCCTGACCAAGGAGGAGCAGTTGCGGCTGGAGGAATGCCAACCTCTACAGGAGTTAGCCCACAGCCAGGGTTGGGACAAGCTCAAGACCTTGCTTCAGGAGCGAATCAACCATACATGGCTTGATCCAAGAGAAACAACAGATAGTAAAGACTTTGAGCGTAAATACATGATTGCTTGGAGTGGCGCAATCGCAGCATCAGAGATCATGGATTTAGTTGAGACGGCAGTGCAAGAAGCAGAGTCACTCACTCAAAAGATGCATGGAAAAAAGGTAGTTAAAAGTTTTGGAATAGGAAGAAATATATGAAATTCGGAGAAATGATTAAAAAAGGCGGTAAGCCACCAACAAACTGATATGAGCACACTTGATCCTTTGGATATCGAGAAGCTAGAAGGTGAGCACATTGAAATAGAGGTAAAAGAACAACAACAGTGTAAGCACATGTTGGAGTACATCACGTCTACACAAGTACAGTGTAAAACGTGTCATGTCGGTTTTTATGTTTCGTTGTACGACAGATTAAAAGATGGTCATTTGTACCATGGTGATGAGCTGGTCCTCTGATAGGTATATCAGACAAATATATAAGACCAAGCAATATTCTCACCATGATACAAGCGACTATTAAGTTACGCTTGAGCCTCACCAGCTTTACCAGGTTGTATAAATGGACGAAGAACAAACACAGGGTGTATCTTCCCAAACGGAACAAGTGGAATCCGTTGATGTAGCCCCAGCATCAGAACAAGAGTCCACATCACAAGAAGTTACTGAGACATCAGATAGGCCAAATGAAGTCTCAGAAGCAGACAGTGATACGGTTGATAGTTTACCTGATGAGCAATCCGCACAGGCGAAGGCTTTCCAAAGTTTTAGGAAAGAGAACTCGGACCTTAAACGCGAATTGGAATCCATCAAACAAGCAATAGGAGAGAAGCAGCAACGGGAAAGTGCTTTCGAGCAACTTAAACCAGCTGGCTCAAGTATTGACGAGACAGTCGAACAAAAATTGGACGAAATCAGAGCTAAGGAGAAATATCCTCAACTTGATATCAGCTCAAATAAGTACGACTTAGCGTTTGAGGAAGAGGTAGCAGCTCGCTACTTTTTTGACCTTTATAGAGGCAAGAATCCATCGTTAGTCAAGATATCTGATGACATCGCCAAAGGACGAGGACTAGCCGCACCTGATGTCAAGAGAGTTCAACAGGAAGCAATCAAACAGGTGAAAGAGCAGCTTACTGTAAAAGAGCAAGCCGCACTCGCACCAACAGGCAAAGCACCACAACCCGCTATTGCTAACGCGCAACGCCGAGAGGAATTGCGAACGCGAGCAAGAGGTGGGGATGATTGGGCTTTGGCAGAGCTCATAAGAAGCTCATGAGACGATTAAAAAAACAATATTGCTAATTTAGAAAGATGGTGATTACATATGGCATACGGATTACAGACTTATCAAGATAGTGCACGACGCGAAGACTTAGCTGATGTATTAGGTGATGCATCTCCAGACGCAAATCCTATATCTACTATGTTAGGCAAAACTACTGCAAAAGGAACTTATCACGAATGGTTAGAGGATTATATCGCTCGCCCTTCAAGTGTAAGTACTTCTGTGGAAGGTGCTGCTGCTACATATTCAGATCTTACTCAGCCTTCAAGACGTGGAAACTTCACACATATTCTTACCCAAACAGTAAGAGTATCTGGAACTGAGGAAAGTGTTGATGTTGCCGGAATGGGTGATCCTTTTGATTATCAAAAGGCTAAATCTCTCCGCACATACAAAAACAACTTAGAATACGCACTCATTAATGGTGCTGCCGCTTCAGGCGCATCAGGTGTCGCAAGACAGATGATTGGTATCGACTCAGTAACAACTTCTCATTACACTGCGCGCAATTCTGGAACTTCATTATCAGAAAACGAGTTTAACGACATAGTTTCTGACGTTTGGACAGACGTTGGGACAGATCAGGTATTTGACATAGTGCTTGTACCTTTCTTCCAAAAGAGAGCTATTTCCGGCTTTACCGCTGGATCTACTAAGTTCGTTGACGCAACTGACAAAAGATTGACTAAACCAGTAATGATTTATGAATCTGATGGAGGCGTTCATAGAATTTTCGCTCACAAAGACGTTAGATCTGCAGCTGCAACTCCTGGTCCTACACTTCTTGCTATCCGAGAGGATAAATGGAAGATTGCTGACCTGAGACCTGTCAAGTTTAAAGAACTTGCGCTCGATGGAGACCGCAGAAATGGAATGTGGGTTGGAGAACATACGCTCGAATATAGAGCAGAGAGAACAGGTGCAAAACGCACAGGTTATGTAAACAGTAACTAAGATTCTAGTTCTTTGTTCCTACTAGACGGGTACGTGGGGTGTGCCCGTAATCACACCCCACCTATTTTACTTATACGGGAAGTAATATGACACAAATTGATGTATCTACATTATCGGGTAAAACTATGCCAGCAACAGTATGGCAAACTGCTGATGGTTTGGTAAAACTGCGTAATACAAAAGGCTTATGGGAGGTAATCGGTGAGGTAGTGAAGGCATGGGAGAATCTTAAAAAGCATAAATATACCTCTCACATTATTGACCTGAAAGAAAAGAAAGAAACTCGCCTTAACCAGTACGGATCTACCAAGTCAAAATCTCTTCGTTACCTGTTAGATATACCAGAGGACATTATTAATATGATACGTATCCTCTACCCCATTGATGAGCTTCCCTTTGATAAAAAGTTTTTTCGGGAGTTTGGTAAGCGATTCCCGCAATATAAAGTTGCAGACAAAATATGAACCATAAAATAGCCCTCAACATGATCTGTTATAACGAGACTGATGATTTGGATAGATGTCTGTCCTCCATTGTGCCATATGTTGATAAAGCATTTGTCACCATCACATCAGATAACAAAGCCACAGAAGAGATATGTAAAAAGCATGGGGTTGATTATGATATTAAGTTAGACCTTAAAGAGCGGGTTACAAAGCAAGATGTTAAATGGCTAGCAGAGTTCTTTGGCTGGACTCCTGAAATGAAAGAAAAGGACGAACTATTTTACTTTGATAAAGCGCGCAACCATGTGTTACAACGAACACCTAAAGAATACAAATACGTCTTATGGCTAGACGCAGATGATATGTTCAGAGGTGGGGATAAACTAAAACAGCTTGTTGATGAGATGGATAAGGACGGGTACACCTCTATGTTTATGAATTACCTGTATGATGTTGAGCTAGATAAGCAAGGTAAAATACGAAACATTCTCATACAACACTTAAGAGAGAGACTAGTTATTAATGACGGTAGGTACAAATGGGTTGCTCCTATTCATGAAACCCTTATTGCTCAGACCGGAGAGGTAAAGCAAAAAGAAACGTCATTATGTGATGTCGTACACTTTGCACAGATGGATAAGAAACTAGGCTCTATCCAGAGAAATATAAAGGTATTAGAAAAAGAGATCTGTAATAACAAAGGGACAGATCCAAGACCTCTATATTACTTAGCAAAAGCATTCTATGATCACCACACTCCAGAACATTACTTACGAGCAGAGAAGCTCATATATCGCTATCTTAAGATGTCTGGGTGGGCTGAAGAGAGGTGTCAAGCCTACGAATATTTAGCCGAGATGTTTAGAGCACAAAAAGAATATAACAGAGCAGTTAAAGCAGGCCATAACGCACTTATAGAGACTGCTAAGTTTCCAACCACTTATCTTTCACTTGCACTAACTAACTTGTGTCAAGGCCGATATGATGAGGCGATGCACTGGGTACAACTTGCGGGTAAAGTACCCATGCCACAGACTACGCTTGTGATAAACCCGCGTGATATGGTTGCACGTACTCTAGAAGTAATATTTAATGTTGGGCTTCAGACAAGTCAACTTGACCAGGCATGGGCCGCGGTAATGGAACTTCATAAGATATTCCCACAGGATGAAACAATCCTTAATCACTATAAAAACTTGACCGTGATGAGAGATCAAAGGGATACAACCAAAAAATTTGTTGAGATAGCAAGGCACTTGATGAATATTGGTGATACTGAGAAACTCAAGCTATTAGCTTTGGCTGCCCCATCAGATATACAAGATAATCCTATAATAGCTGAATTTATTAAACAGTACAGACCTGCTAAGAAGTGGTCAGATAAATCAATAGTTATATACTGTGGCCCTGGATTTACCACGTGGAATCCAGATAACCTTAAAAACAAGGGTAACACATTCATAGGAGGATCAGAGGAAGCGGTTATATTACAGGCACACGAACTGACAAAACTTGGCTATGAGGTGACAGTCTACGGCGACCCGGGTCAGGAAGGTATCTATAATGGTGTAACATACCTCAACTACTTCCAATTCAACAGTCGTGATAACTTCAATATTCTCATGGGATGGAGAAATATACTCTTCTTTGAAGAGTCATATAAAGCAAAGAAAACATATCTATGGTTACATGATGTACCTGATGCGATGATGTTCACCAAGAAGCGGTTAGACAATGTACATAAAATTATGTGTTTGTCTCAGGCACACAGAAACTTACTACCAAATATACCAGATGAAAAGTTCTTCATAACATCTAACGGATATATAGAAGTTCATAAGGACATTCAATCAGACAATAAGCCTCATAGACTCATATGGACATCCTCTTATGATCGTGGACTTAATCATTTGCTTGGGATATGGCCTGAAGTGAAAAAAGAAGTACCTGACGCAGAACTTCGCATATTCTATGGGTGGCAATTGTTTGATATGGCTTTCCATAATAACCCAGAACGTATGGCATGGAAAAAGAAAATAGAAGAGCAGATGACTTACGACGGAGTGTACCACGGAGGCAGATTATTACAAGATGAACTGGAGAAAGAGATTAAACAAGCAGGTATATGGGCGTACCCCACTGACTTCTTTGAAATTAACTGTATATCAGCGCTAAAAGCTCAAGCATTTGGCGCGAAGCCAGTTGTGGTTAATTATGGTGCATTAAAAGAGACAGTGAAATTCGGAGATAAGGTAGAAGGCGATATTTGGGATCAGGAAACAAAAGATGTATATAAGAGAACATTGATTGAAGCATTAAAGAATCCGCAAAGTATGGCAGATAAGAAACAAATGATGGAAAAAATAAAAGAGACATATACGTGGGATGCGATAGCTAAGGATTGGGATGCGGAATTTAAACATCAGGAGCTTGAAGAAGCTATGGCAACAGTATTGCAGAACGATAAATCTTTAAAAGAGTTTATGCCTGTATGAATATTGCAGACGCAGTGAGAAAAATAAGGAAGGAATTACTTATTAAGGATCAACCCCTCAAGGCTTATGAGTTGTTGAAGAAAGTAAACTTACCAGAATTACAGAAAGAGCTGCAAGATACAGAGAAGATGATAGCCCACTACTTTGACTATGAAAGATATAAACAGTATTACAAGAACGAGTTACAAGAACCACCAGAGAGAGAACAATTCGTCCTAAATGCAGGGGATCGCTTTAAAAGGTTTCAATGGGTATTGGATCACTTTGTGGCAGACAAGCCAAAAAACGTCATTGATTTGGGTTGTTCAGATGGGGCTCTCGTCTGCACACTCGCTAATATAGGTTACAATGCAACAGGTGTCAATCTACACAGCAGATCAATTGAGCTTGCCAATAAGCGTAAAGAAAAATACAAGCTAGATAAAGCGACATTTATAGAAGGAGATATATTTGATGTTACGGGTAAGTATGATGCTGTGATATGTCAGGAAGTACTAGAACATGTACCAGATGACAAGAAACTTATTGACCATCTTGGTTCTCTTGGTGGATGGGTATACCTTACTACCCCACTTGGTGCTGTACTAGATGGCGCGGGTAATGATAACTGGCAGGCCACAGACATTAGAGGGCATTTACGAGTATATACAGAAGAGTCGCTTAAGAAGTTACTTGTAGGGTATGAGATAGCAGAGTTTTTAATTGATCAGGATTGGGATGTTAAATATTTATTAGTTAAGTACAGATATCATGAAACCATTTGAACATAAGTGCGCAAATCCAGCATGTGAGAATAAAGTCATTAACTATGACCCGAGACGTACACAGCCTTGTTCTAAGCGTTGTGAACTAGATATTAAATACGGTAAAAAGTTTATTGATAAGAAATGAAACCAAAGCTTGCGTTTATATATGACGTTCAGCATGAGCTAAGAGATGGTCTGTGGGCTGCCTTAGAGCTATTGAGAGAAGACTTTGATATCCAAAAACATAACTTGAATGATGGAGATTTCACTTATCCTTTAGTGGATATATGTCTGGGATGGGGAGTATTTGGATCACGGGTAGACCAGTATATCACAGAGGTTATTGATAAAAAAACTAATTCAGGGCTGTGCATAGGCGGCGTCACGGCACCTAACCTAAGTGCATCCCGGTACAAAGTTCTTTTTTATGAAACAAATTGGTATAGACCACAAATAGAGCAGTTTGACAATATAGTCCATGCCTTTGGAGTCAATACAGATATCATGAAACCTATAAAGTTTAAGACCAAGGTATGGGATTACATTACTTGTGGTGCATTCTCTTTATGGAAAAGACAGTGGTTGCTTACAGATAGACCAGGAAATAGAATAGCAGTTGGCGATATACAAGTGAATAACCTTACAGAGTCCATGCAGATTGTTGCCAAACTGCTCGCAAACAATGTGGCCGTTTCAAATCAAGTAGACGAAGAAACACTGGCTAAGATGTATAACCTATCAGATGTATGTTATATCCCATCAACTGTTATGGGTGGAGGTGAACGCGCAGTGCAGGAAGCAAGAGCATGCGGTATCAAAGTGGAGGTTGAAGATGATAATCCAAAGCTCCAGGAATTATTAGAGTCTCCGATATATGATCATCATTACTATTATAGACAGTTAAAGTCAGGATTATTATCAATACTATAAACTATGCCAACAAGTGTCTCATCTCAAATATCACCGGTTATAGAAGTTGTAATGTGGAAGAAGCCTAAGAAGGTCTTAGATGTAGGAATCGGCTATGGCAAGTACGGACTACTTGTACGTGAGTATTTAGATAATAAAGTTGAGAGATTGGATGGTGTAGAAGTATTTGAACCATATATTACGAATATACAGCGCGCGATATACGACAATATTTATATTACAGATATAAGAGACTTTGAACCTCCTGTTGAATATGATCTGATACTTCTAGCAGATGTTATTGAGCATATGACTAAAGAAGAAGGCATAGCTCTTCTTAAACGTCTACCCGGTAATAAGATAGTTGCGACACCAAATGGTTTTATAGAACAGGAAGCAAGTAATGGGAATGTCCACGAGAGACATCTCAGCGGGTGGACTATGGAAGATTTCATGGAGAACTTTCCTAACTCCCAACAACTGAAATACTTTATGCAGTTAATAGTTTTAATACCAGAATGAAAACAGGATGGCTAATAGACAAACCAACCGATCATATTGTGATAGACCTCGGGGCTGGCGACCCTTCGACAAATGAACAACAAGCTAAAGGTTATTTGAAACAAGACATTGCAGCATATCCTGGTATAGATCTTGTCTGTGATATCAAAGACCTCAGACAGTATATCAATGAAGGTGAGTGCGATAAGATTCGTATGAGCCATGTGCTAGAACACTTCGGTACAAAAGAGTCTGACACTATTATCAAGATGGTATATGACTTACTCTCCCCACGTGGGATATTTGAAGTTATTGTGCCTAATTTTAGATGGCACATGAGACTAGTTACAGAAGGGAAAGATAAAGAGGCAGTGTATTACGCGTTTGGAGGACAACTTGATAAATGGGACTACCACAAGACAGGCTTTACCCCAAATATTTTGTTCGATAAGTTAAAGTCTGCTGGGTTTGCTGATGTTCAGATTGAAGAACAAACATCTATTATTTGTAAAGCTATAAAATGAAACCAAAGATATCTGTTATGAATCTGACTAATAGACCTGGAGGTATAGATATTTTGTGGGCCAATATGAAGCGTCAGACATTTCAAGACTTTGAACTCATACTGGTAGATGCATTGTGGCAAGAAAGAGAGGATGAAGTAAAAGCATATATTAATGATCCAAGACTCGTATATGTGAGACAAAAGCAAAAGCCTGAAGGTGCTTTATGTGGTTTAGCTCATGCTGATAATCAGGGCTTTGCAGCATGCCAAGGAGAGCTTATTGTTTGTCTGCAAGATTATATATGGATAAACCCATATGGACTAGAGAAGTATTGGCAAGCATACCAAGACAACCCAAATATACTGGTTACTGGTGTCGGACATCAGTATGCAAGTCCGTCTAAAAAAGATATAGTCAACCCACAAGGACAGGTAACTGTCTTTGACAAACCATATACAGGTAAGCCTCTTATACAGTGTTGGTCAGACCCAAGACTTAAAATAGAAGGCACAACATTCTATATGTGTTACCCTCAAGATTGGGAGTTGAACTGGGCGTCGATACCAAGAAAGATTATAGTTGATGAACTAGGAGGAACGGATGAACAGTATGATTATGAAGGTTTTGCTTGGGATAACGTCAATATTGCGATACGTGCCGATATGTTAGGGTACAAGGCATATATTGACCAGACAAATATATGCATGGGATTTAGCCACGATGAATGGTGGCCTAATCCACTAAAGGTAGAGAGAAAGTCACCCGCAGAATACCACTTCAAAACAATGAATGAGATGGCACAAGGGATACGTCCTATCCAATTTGCATATCTAAAATAGGACTGTTATACTGATATTACATAGCGTTTCATAGCGAAAAGCCGAGACGCCTTATATTTTCTCGTTAGGAGAAAGTCTGAGGCGTCTTTTTTTTTGGTCAAAAATATGTACGATACATCACTATCCGCTGACGATCAGTGGAAATATGATCCCAACTATCTAAAAATGGCCGATTTCCTAGGCCTTCAGGATATGGACAGACACGATTACGATGTGGCTAAAAAGATAGCCTTTTTACGTGACTTTACAGAAGCAAAGGAAGAAGTCGATGCGAAAATCAAATTAAAAGAGATTATTGCAGATCTGGGTGTCCAAAGCAAAGGAAAGGAGCTTGTCAAGCATCTATACGAATACGCTCGCCTTTATCAAGACAAGACACGAATAGATAAGGAAATGAGTTTATATAGGGAAAAGCCAGAAGAGCCGCCCAAGACAGAACAACCTAAACAGGAGGAGTCCACACCAGAACAAGATCCGTCACCACCAATTCAAGAACAAATATATGATCAACCATAGCGGAAACGTGCAAAATTCAATAATGATGGAAGAACATGATGGTTCCATTAATGCAAAGCGAGTAAGTATAGTATCTACGGCCACCTTATATGCAGTTGTAAACACTGCTGCTGGAGGGGGTGCAGGACAAGTGACAGTGACACCGAATGGACTTGTTACGTTAGGCGCGTCTCCAGAATTTATAGGACTTGTCTCTGTAAGTGGATCAGTGGGTGTGACAGGGTTAATTTCGCTTGCATCAGGTACAGAAGTCCGTAACCGCCCGGTTAGCAATACAACTCTTAACGCATCAGATGCATATATTGGACTCGCAACGGTAGTTAATGCTAATCAACCAGCACTCGTTGCAAGCTCTGCGTACATAGGCTTAGCTTCAGTCAATGTGGGTAACGTAGTCAATAGCATAGTTACTCTTGCTCCTCGCACTGATTACATAGGTTTAGTATCGGTATCCGGAATTGTGGGAGTTTCAGGTCTTATTTCTCTAGCGTCTGGAACGGAGATAAGAATACGTCCTATTTCAAATGTCACCTTGAATGCATCCGATGCCTACATTGGATTAGCAACGATCGTGAATGCCAATCAACCAGCGCTTGTTGCAAGTAGTGCATATATAGGCCTCGCATCAGTAAATGTAGGTAATGTAGTCAATAGTATTGTAACAATCGCCCCCAGAACTGACTATATAGGTCTTGTTTCAATATCAGGAACAGTCGGTATATCTGGTCTTATCTCACTTGCTTCAGGAACTGAAGTTAGAGCACGGCCAATATCAAATGTTACGTTAAATGCATCCGATGCATATATAGGTTTAGCAACAATAATAATAGCGTCAGTTCCTACTGTGCATACATACGCGCTACCTTTTAGTTTTTATCAAACAGTTTCATGTGCATCCGGTTATAAGTTCTATGGATTGGCTGCTCCAGGGAGCAACCCTACCACATCTGTATTCAGGCTCCAGCGCGAAAACATTACATCTGGTGAAATACTCTTCGGATCTGGCAGTGGCACATTTATACATCAGTGGTCGGCGGCTTCCTTAGGCAGTATTGCCTATCTATAATTTATGGCTTCATTCGACCCTCTTCTTGGACAATTAGTTAGTCATGTGCATGATCCTACACGGGATATCAATACTATCCCTAGATGTAGTGTCTATAACAGTGTCGCACAAACAATCACAACTGGCGGTTTTGCAACACTCAATTTCAACTCAGAGCATAAGGATACAGATAATATGCATGACACAGGCTCCAATACATCTAGAATCACTATAAAGTATCCAGGTTCATATATGTTAAGCGTTCATGTTGTTTTTGATGTTAATGGTACGGGTCGTCGCATAGTCGCTATAAAAAAGAATGGTGCAGACTTCAGTGGTAACTCAAGTGAGGTAATGGTTAATACAAATGGTGGTTACACTATGTTCGACTACAATAGATCATTTGATTTCGTTGTTGGAGACTATTTAGAAGTACAGGTCTATCATACTAAAGGATCTAACCTTGATGTCCTGGGTGCTGCATCGGGAGACAATCAAACAACCTTTTTTCAACTAACCTGGCTTGGTAGATAAAGATCAATTTGCATAGCAGAAAATATTGTTATATACTGATTATACATAGCTCAGCATAAGCCAAAAGCCCGCTGGCATTAGGTTTCTCGAAAGAGAGATTTGATGTCAGCGGTTTTTTTATGGCTTAAAAATAAGCACTTTAACAATCTAGTTTCCTGTAAGGCTTTCAGGTTTGATGCCTTCTTTGACGATACATAAACGATACCCCATATCTGCTGCGTCATCGTTATTATATCTAAAATCTTTCACTAGATCACGAACCTTATCAAAACAACTTTTTCTAATTAGTTGGGGACGAATATGTAGCCAGTAGAAACCAAATAGCACACAAGCAAGAAAAGTGCAGAAAACAATGTATTTGAACATAGCTAAGTTATAACCTCACAGAATACGTTTGTCAATAGTATCCGAAGATTTGGACTACGTGGATATTATCTATCTTGATACATGAGTGAGTGTAATTACGATGCAGTATTTCAGAATGTGAAGGAGAAGCAAGCCACTGATCTAAAACCAACTGGTCAGAATTATAACCTCTTGATAAGTTTTCACTTAAAGTACAGTTTTGGCAAAATCTGGCAGCAATAAATTGTTTATGTGAAAATTCTTGCTGTATCTCTTGAAGTCTGGTCTGAGCGATGGAGCACAAAAAATCTGATTTTATATAAGGACTTAGATTATTTTCTAATCTAAATTTTTGTACAAGATCAAATAATGTATCTTCGGCCACCATAGGATCCCATTCGCGCTCCCGTGGTGTAACAGAAGGTTCTACATATTGTCTTGCAGTAGGCACACTAGGTTTCAGAATAAGAATCAGTAAGCCGACTATGACTAATATTTCTAAGATATAAAAATATCTTATAGTGTTTTTCATCACTAGCAATTATACCAAACATCATGCCAACACTCAAAGCGCCTAAGCCAACTATAACACCATATATATCTCCTGCAAAGGGAGGAAACTATAATGTCCCTAAAGGACAGACTGCTTACTCATACCCACAAAAGTTTATTGGTCCTGTTCCTTACGCATCAGGAAAAGTAGGTGCACCGGTTAGCTCATCAAAGATAAGTAATGTATTAGGTGCTTCTTCAACATCCGGTCCTATATCTGGTGGTGGTGGGATGGCTCCTCAACCTGCACCAGCACCAACTCCGCAGCAGAGCTATGATTTTGGTGGCTCGTACAATAATGATTCTGCTGATCTAGATAGACAAATAAACGACTCATACGCTCCAGCATACGACAATCTTAATTTAATGGAGTCTCAATATAAGCAGGAGTTTCCGACTGCACAAGCAGCACTTTCAGCAGATAATACTCAAGCGCAAAACGACATACAAGCTGAACAGAACACACGACTTACCGGCATACAGGATCAGAGAGTCGCAGGGCAAAAATCAAAACAATCACAGATTGCGAAAGCCCGACAAATGTATAACGAACTTAGACAAGGAAATTTGGTGCGATTTGGTGGTTCCTCATCTACAGCTGATGCATCGTCCGAAATATTAGGTCGCGGAGCACAGGAACAGTTTGGAGGCATTGAACAAAACTTTGGTGATTTAGAACAAGGACTAGTCAAAGAAGAAGCAAACATTAACTCTTTTTATTCAAACAAGAGAACTGAACTTGGAGAAAGAACACGTGTTGCAGAAAAACAACTAAAAGATCAATTTGATGCAAAGATTAGAGAAATAAACAGAGGTCGAAACGAATTGGATTCAGCTAAAGCCGGTAAACGTCTTGCTGCGTTGCAAGAGTTATCAGCATCATATAGACAAATTAAAGCAGAGTCCGCGCAGTTTGCTCAAGAACTTGACGCATGGAAACAATTTAAGGATGAGGCTTTAACAAATGCCAGATCATTTGGAGCAAGACAATTCACAATCCCAGGATTTAAGAATACATTTGGAAATTACACTATTACTCGTCCCGCAGGTGGTGGAGGTGGGGGCTATGACGCATACGATCCAAGTAACGTACAAGGAGTAATAGATAATGTACCTGATGGATATGAATTATCTCAAATAGGTATTAATGCAGGCAATAAACCTAGTTACACAATAAAGAAGCAAGACAACACTGAAGATTTGATTAACCAAATTGCAGGCTACTAAGCATATGTATGGCCAGTATATTCGACCAAGCACGACAGTTAGCAGATCGACTAAAACGAGGCGCAGTTAGTGCGGTACGCCCTCCTATAGCTTCCCCTATTCCCCGATATACAAACCCTACTCAAACTCTTTCATATAAAGCAAATGAAGTAAAACGAGCAGTTCTTCAACCAGTAAAGCAAGCAGCAAATACATATCTTAATACGTACCAAAAAGTATCTCCTTATGTTCCATTTGCTCCAAAGATACAGACCCCTCAAACAATTCAGCAGAACTACAACACATTCGCTAAACCTGTTGCTAGTACCATAATGAAGCAACCCATAATGAGTATGATTCCAGGTGGACAAACAACGAGTAACCTGTATGCACAAGCTAAGATGCCACAACCCACTCTGAGTAATATATTTACAAATGATCTTAGCCCAGTAAAGCTATATGATACTAAAACAAAGCAGGTCTTACCAAACTCGCCTTTATGGAAACTACCTAAAGATAAAGATATAGGCACCAAGAAGTATATTGATCAGTCTATGGAGTTTGCTGATGCTATCAATGTGGGTGGATTGTTAGCTGGTCCTGAAGCATTAGGCTATAGGCAGACTGGATCTTTCTCATCATTAGCAGATAGAAAACCACGGTTTGAAATACCAGATAACAAGGCAGTACTCAAGAAAGGTAAAGCACTAGTCGCATCTTACCAGGGAGCAGAAGTAAAGCTCGGACAAATCTTTCAACATGACGAACTATATAGGAACTATCCTCAACTTAAAGATATATCAGTAAAGAGAGAAAATTTAGGAGTTGGTACGAATGGAATGTATGATGCAAAGACTAATACTATTTACCTTAATGACGCAGTAGATTACTTAGACGATAGGTCTACATTACTTCATGAGGTACAGCATATTATCCAGAAGATAGAGGGATTTGCAAGAGGTGGAAGTCCTGAACAGTTCGACGACCTAAGTAAGAATGAGAATATAAAAGAGCTATTCAATAAGCAGTGGGAATATGTATCTAAGTTACCTAAAGACTCGCCACAGTGGAAAAGTGCAAATGAAGAACTACAAAAACTATCAAAGATGCTTGACACTCCTCATAAACAGTACCAAAGATTAGCAGGCGAGATAGAGGCTAGGGCGGTACAGCAACGGCAGAAATTCACACCAGCCCAAAGAAAAGCATTAGATCCATACGCAGGACAGGGTATTCCACTAAAGGATCAAATAGTTAGTTTTGGGAATGAAGGAAGTTCGAGTGTGAAGCAAACTATACCTAGTGAAGTAGGAGGAAAGACATATAAGATAATAAAACAAGAAGGAATTAGAGAAGTTCAAGGAACCCCAGTCAAAATAGTGGATGGCATTGATACTTTCATACATGAGGGAACTGACGGTTGGGTAGTTAGCGAAGCATCAACAGGGAGATATATTGCTGATAGTGTCAGTAAAGAAGGAGCGATATCAAAAGCTAAGTCTAATATTAATCAAGTGGGTGAGGATAAATTTAGAAAACTTATCTCAGACCATCCCATATCGTCTCAACCAAATGTAAAACCAGATTTAACCGATCCAAACTACACACCCATTACACTTAAGGATGGTAAGGTACAGAAACTTGACCCTAAAGAAAATATTAAGCAACTACTCAACCCTGCAACCATGAAAGGTGAATCTATTGCAGAAGCGAGAGGAAGAATCATAGGTGGTGTATCCAGTTCCAAATCTTCTGGAGCAGGAGTCCAACCAAACCTAATAGCCACAAGTATAAAACCGTCAGCAGGAGGATCGCAACCCCCATCAGGGAATCCTCCAAATATATTGGCCAGCCAAATACAAACCCCTGAAGTAAATCCCTCATCAAACGGTAGTGTAACAGATTTTGACCCATTTGCATATATAAAAGAGCAAATGACCAAACGTGACCAAGCTAGAGGCGAAAGTCCGATAGGCTCATCATTTATTGAAAAAGGTAAAAGTCTACTGAAAGAAATTAAGGAAAAGATAGTTGATAGCACATCCCCTATTGAGGATGTATTGTCCACGGCAGAAAAGAAATATAAGTTTAAAGTGCTTCCATCACAAGACATTAGACTCCAAATAGATAGAGTGCTTCGTTCTAAAAGCATTGCCTCACAATTTGCTGAAGACAACGGGTTTGTGGATGTTATTCGCCAATCGCCCGATTTAGACGCCTTAAATCAGTACATGATCGCAAAACATGCGCAGACCGTTGAAAAGAAAGGTATAAAAACAGGACGTGACTTAGTGAAAGATCAACAGCTTATACAAGCGTTATCTCCTCAATACGAACAACAAGCGCGTCAAGTGACAGAGTATAGTCGTAAGCTCCTATCATACGCGGTCAATGCTGGTTTAATCGATAAAGACCTCGCAACGCAGCTTATAAGAGAGTATCCAGACTATGTACCACTAAAACGTGTATTTAGTGTGTTGGAAGAAGTAAATAATCCACTGACACCAAAAGGTGTAGCATCAGTAGGAAGACAAACGATAGTTCAGAAATTAAAAGGATCTGAACGTGAGATAGAAAATCCTATAGAATCTCTTTTATTGAAGACTGAGGAAACCATACATCAGGCAGAACGTAATGTGGCCGCCCGACAACTTGCAAGTTATAGTAAATTACCAGGATTTGAGGGATTATTAAGAGAGCTAAAACCTAACGAAAATGCAGTGCACACAATATCATATATAGATAATGGTGTAAAGCGAACGTATGCCACGACCAAAGAAATAGAAGATGCAGCAAAATCTCTTAATGTTGAATCAATCGGTTTACTAGGAAAAATAGTCAGTGTACCGACTCGTATTCTTCAAGCAGGTGCAACTAGCTTAAATGTACCTTTTGTAGTTACCAATATGCTCAAAGATCAGATAACCTCCTTTGTAAACTCAAATAGATCGGCTAGTACGTCAATTCTTAACCCTGTTAATTTTATTCACGCACTTTACGAGTCATTAGGACATGGTAAGGTATATCGTGAGATGGTAAGTAATGCAGCAGGTGGAACAAGTTTTGATATTGCACGACAAGCACCCGAGCTCACTATCGAACGACTAAGAGCAGGAAGAAATCTACAGTCAAAGATAGCATATACTGTCAAGCATCCAACTGAGCTTTTAAAGGCCGTAGAAGATATCATAGGAAGGTCAGAAGAGCTGGGACGTATACAAAACTATAGAGGCATGAAACAACAGCTTTTGAAAGAAGGTCGCACTGAACAAGATGCAACCTTACTAGCTGCGCAAGCTGGACGTGAGAATACCGCAAACTTCGCGCGAAAAGGTACATGGGGTAAAGTACTTAACGTCACCATTCCATTTTTCAATGCTGGCATTCAGGGAGCCCGACAACTTGTACGTAGTTTTCAGAATAACCCTAAAGGAACGAGTGTAAAAGTCGCGACTAGCTTATTTACTCCCATTGCTGTTGCAACAATGTGGAATACATCTGATCCTGCTCGCAAGCAGATATACGATGATATTGATGCTTTTGAAAAGGAAAACAATATTATCCTTATTCCTGACGGAGCAACAAAAGATAATCAAGGAAGATGGAATGTAATAAAAATACCTTTACCTCCGGGCCTTTCAAACTTAACCGCTCTCATAAGAAGACCACTAGAACAGTCTGCCGGGCTTGATCCTGTAACGGTACAGGAGATGCTTGCAAATGCACTCACTGCATCGACTTCAATCGATGTAACGAGTCCGAGCAAACTACTCTCCTCAGTAACCCCACAAGGACTTAAAGTTCCATTAGAAGCATACTTAAACAAGAATCTATTCACCGGCAAAGATATAGTGCCCAGGTCAATGCAAAACTTACCTAAAACAGAGCAAGCTAGACCCAATACATCTGGTACAATGCGCTTTCTAGGCAACGCAACAAATACTTCCCCACTCATACTAGAAAATATGGTTAGAACGGGTACAGGAGGAGTAGGTACACAGCTTATGAATGCAAGTGACCAACTGCTTGCAAAGACAGGGATCATACCAAAAGAACAAATAGGTGGAGAGACTATTGGTGGAAACTTAGAGAGAAGATTCAAAAAAGCGTCGGGCGGTAGAATTGAAGATAGACAATTTCAGGAACTACAACCACTCAAAGAACAGGGTGAGGTAGAATCCCTCAAGAAAAAGCAGGCAATAGATAGTATTAAAACTGGTTTAAAGAGCAAGAATCCTGAAGCTCGTAAACAGTACTTAATAGAAGGAGTCAGATCAGGCAAGATTAACGAGGAAATATTGAAAGGATTGGTCGCTAGTATTAAAGAAGATTCTTTGCAACGTACTTATTTTGAGAAGAGTCTTATCTCGCTTCCCGTAAGAACCAGAGCTCGATATGTCATGCAAAATATTGAAGGCAAGTCTAGTCAGGAAAAGAAAGACTTCCTCATAAATCTGTACAAGAAAAAAATAATTACTAACGCTGTGCTACAAGAAATGGCTGCCAGTCGCACAAGGTAAGTCAATTTGCGATCAGAGATTTTTTGTGCTACTATTTAAGTAAGACATACGGCCTCAACAAGGGAAATACCCTAGAGCCCGATTAGTATCAAGTTAATTCTTGGTATTGATCGGGCTTTTTTTTGTGGCTCAAATTATGAATTATACCAACGAAAGGGGCGTGAGAGAAAATGGCAAATCAAATCAATCTTAATGCTGAAACAGATGCAAATATGATCGGTGACGACAGTTCACCAACACTTACATTAGAGAATTCAAGTTCAGGAAACGCACTGAAACTTCAAAACGCAGGAGGTACAGGCGTAGCTCTCTCAGTAGTCTCTGCACCAACAACCAGCGTCTTTGTTCCAGCCCCTAATCAGGCAGGACACTTTAGATCATCTGCGACAACTGCTCCCGTATTAATTATAGATAAGACAGTAGTTGGAGGATCTACTATTGCTCCTTTAAGACTTCTTGTTTCCCAGGCATCAGGTGCTTTTATAGGCGTAGGCGGAGTATTCATTTCCACTGCTTCTATGAATCTTGCTGCAAATCAAACAGCTTTTCACATTCCTGTGTATCACGAAACTCAAGGAGTTTTAGGTTATATCGCAGTCTCCAAAGGAGTTGCGTAACTAGCTTGTAGGGACAATTTATTGTCCTTACATACGAGTTATGACAAACAACACACTAAATGACATTCTCTTAAAAGTCGCTGCCGTTGTATCGCAAGCGGTCGAGGTTGACGATACGACTGACGAATACGCATTATGGCGTACATATGCCAATATGGCCCAAAATGAGTGGGCTGAGTTATATGAGTGGCCACAACTGTATAGAGAATACAATACGCAGACATCTACTGCATCAGGTAATGTAACGATCGCAATGCCAGCAAATTATAGAAAACTAGCAAGTTACCCCAAGATTACATCTGACGGGGTAAACACATATGAGTTCTCAAAGATTGAACCAACTAAGAGAGGTCAGTATCTAGATACGGATAGATATGTATATGAGTTGTCAACAAATTCACAAACATACTTAGTAGTAAATCCTAGCCCTCTTGTATCAGGTGCATCAATAATGATCCCTTATTGGCGGTCAATCGCGTCTCTTGCTTCCCCCAGCGATCAGGTAGAGTGCCAAAATGCAGACTATCTTACCCAGCGAATCATTGGATATATATGGGAAGCTCGCGAAGATTCACGGTTTCCACAAGCTAAGGCTGAGGCACAGAGGATACTTTCTAACCTGCTCGAATTTGAAAACAGTAAAGGTGAAGCTGACTCTAATACGATCCAGACAATAGAGGAAGCTAAATTTAATTTTAGGATCGGAAGAAACTGAAAATGCAATGCCACAACTTAACACGAATATACCAGGGTTTAAACCACAGAGGCCACAGATTATCTCATGGGATGATTTCCGTGGTGGGTTAAATACGTTACTAAACCCAACAGAGATTAAAGGAAATGAGTTAGCTCAAGCAGACAACTTATTACTTACTGGACTCGGGACACCTTCTAAGAGATGGGGCTCTCAAACATATTTCATGGCAGGTGCAACAGGTGCAGTAAGAGGTTTACAAGGCTACTATAACGGATCTACAAATGAATTACTGTCACTCACGGATTGGGGACTACTGACCAAGAAATCAGGTGCAAGTTACTCGATCATATCTGGTGTCTCATGGCCATCTGGATACGAAGCTGTGATGACGCAACTTGACAATAAGGTGTACATCGTGCAACAACAAAGAGAGATTGTGAGATATAACGGCTCAACTCTTATTGGTTTTAGCACTATCTCTACTCCTCAAACAGGATTTATCACTAACTTGTCAGGAGCATCAGGATTGGGTGAGTTAACTGCAGTTTCATATAGAGTCGGAGCAGAAGGGCGAATTGGAGAGACATTATCTTCTACGCCTATTTCACTCGTATCTGTACAAGCAGATCCGACGAAGCATAGAGTCAGGATGACATGGACGACAGTGTCAGCCGCTTCAGGAGATTTGACCGGCTACACAATATATGGTAGATATCCTGGTCAAGAGTCCTTTATGACGCGAGTTACTAAAGACACACTGACATATGATGATGACGGAACAGATTCACCATCTCTTACAGTACAGCCACCTACAGCAGATACAACAGGAGGGCCAAAGGCAAAGTTTATTGAAAGGTTTAAGGACAGATTGATACTCGCAGGCATAGAGAACGAACCTACAAAAGTTATGTTCTCAGGACGTGTCCCCAATCAAGAAAAGTTTCATTGGAGTTACGGAGGAGGATATGTGCTAATTGACCCAGATTCAGGAGAGTCCATCACAGGTATTAAGGTCTTAAGAGACAAAATTCTCGTCTTTAAGGAACGTTCAATATGGGAGTTATCACTTGGGACGGTTACAGTAGGGAACTTTACACTAACAGATCCCGTATATCAACTATTAACAGCGTCACACGGAGCGGTATCGCACAAGGCGATTGTCCCCGTTGAAGATGATTTGTTTTTCTTATCAAGGCGTGGAGTATATGCAGTTGGATATAAGCCCAACATTTTAAATGTTCTTTCAACAACTGAAATATCAGCGAAAGTACGAGATAGATTTGAAGCTCTGAATCCTGCTAAATGGACAATGGCATCAGCAGAATACAAAGATTTTAAATATACCGTATCCATACCGGAGGGTGGACAAAGTGCAAATAACAAGATTTTCATCTTTGACCGTGAACGTACAGCGTGGATGGGCCCGTGGAATCTACCAGCAGGGAGTTTATACAGATACTATGACACAGACAATAGTGAAAGGTTAGTCTTTGGATCAACCGCAACGGCTTACGTCCATGATTTATCGGCAGACTATCAAACCGATAACGGAGTGGCCATAGAAACGACATTGAGAACACGAAAAGAAGATTTTGGATCGTGGAACCTCTTTAAAACTATCAAGGATGTTTTCTTGCAGTTTAGAGATGTTACAGGATCAGTCTCAGTAGATATTTTCATTGAACAACGCAGTGGCAGAGTGACTTCTGCAAAAAGTCTATCTATCACACCAACCACAGGCAATTCAGGATGGGGATCATTTCAATGGGGCAACACACAATGGGGTGATTCACCAGAAGACATTGGCACAGGGGACGTCACAGAAATATTGAGATGGATAAGTCTGAATGCAACAGGAAGACTTGTTCAACTACAGTTCAAAACATCAGACGGATCAGCAAATTACAAATTATTAGGAATAAAGATCGAAGCACAAACACAAGGTAAAGGATCTATTCCAGCAAGTTATAGAGTATAAACACATGGCAACGATACCAAAAGCACCAACAACAGATTTCACAAGTACAACCCTGAACGGGTCTATTAACGCATCGACAACATCAGTGACAGTGAATGACGCATCGACAATTCAGACACCCACCTACGCAGTTATTGATAGACAAGACGCAAGCGGAAATAATACACCTAACTCTCGGGAAGTAGTGTATGTGAGTAGTAAGGCAAGTAATATCCTCACCGTTACGAGAGGAGCAAATAACTCAACCGCACGGTCACACAATGATAGTGCAAAGTTTGAGCCGGTATTATCAGTGGGACAATGGGCTGATCTCTATACTGTAATCACCCAGGAACATAATACTGATGGGACACATGGAGCTATTACATCTACTAGTGCTACATTGACTACTCCCAAAATAGTAACTTCTATTAATGATTCTAGTGGAAATGAGATTATAAAAACTCCAGCTACAGGAAGTGCGGTCAATGAAATAACGGTAACAAATGCTGCGACTGGAAACGGGCCAACAATTTCAGCAACAGGAGGAGATACAGATATTCCTTTGTTTATTAAAGGTAAGGGTACAAGTGGAGTACAGATTAACGACGGAAACGATAATGAAGCTCTTAAGTTTATCACTACCCCGTCTGCGGTTAACGAGCTCTCCATAACAAACGCCGCGACAGGTAACGCTCCTTCTATCAGTGCTACAGGTGGTGATACAAATATCAGTATTAACTTAGTTCCTAAGGGCACAGGTGTTGTGCAGTCGGGTGGTAATACCGTTCCTTCTGTTGCAACTGCATGGACTGCTTTCACACCGACCATCACTGGATCGGGTGGATCTGTGGGGGCATATGCACAAGACTTAGTTTTAGCAAGATATACAACAATAGGTAAACTTGTCTACTTTACTATACATGTACGTATCACCAACAAGGGCTCTTGGTCAGGAAACGTCCAGCTTGCGTATCCAGTGACAGCGAGCACAAATCTTTCTGACAAAGCGCAAATCCCAGTATTCTTGACTGCACAAAGCTCAAACCCCGTAACAGCAACAAGAGGTATGGGTGTCTCATCATCTACTACCTTAATTAATTTCAAGGATAGTATTAATACTTCAGTTGTTCAGTGGGCTGCAGTTGCAGTCAACGACACAATATACGGACAAGGATTTTACGAAATAGACTAATATGGAAAATAAATTTAAGGATTTTCTTAACCAATATAATAATAAATTCGTTGACTTTGATGGATACTACGGAGCGCAATGCTTCGATCTAGTTCAGTACTGGAGTAAGTATATAGGTGGACACAGATTTGGCGGAGGGTATGCTAAGGAAATATATAGTCAACCAGGTACATTCTATATCCAAGTTCCCAATACTCCTCTCGCAGTGCCTAAAGCTGGAGATATTATAGTTTGGTCAGGTAACTATAATGGTGGGCCAGGGCATACAGGTATTGCCACAGGAAAAGGCGATGTAAATACATTTGAATGTTTTGAACAGAATGACCCAACATATAGTAATTCTCACCTAAAAACATATAACTATAACCATGTAATAGGTTGGTTAAGCCCAAAGGCAGTTACACAGCCACTCACAGAAAAAGAGAAGGTATTAATCGCAAAAGTAAATACTAATATCACAGACACTGAATTTAGAAATTTATTCCGTAAGACATACGGAGTTTGATTGCTATGAAGAACCAGTATGAGAAAGGCCGTAGAAAATATGTGGTGGCATGCAAGAAATGTGGTGACTTAGCTGCGTGTTCAACTCAAAAGTCAAGAACCTGTTACCGCTGTAAGGATGGAGACGAGTATATACAGGGGTGGAGAACATTCAGAAAGAAGTACTTAAAAGAAAATTCAGAGTGTGAGATCTGTGGTAAAACATCCCAGCTACACATTCATCATGTTGACAGAAATAAAAGGAATAATGATATGGATAATCTCAAAGTGAGATGTAGCCAGTGCCACATTTCTTTGCATAGGAGTGAAGGGAAAGAACTTATAAAAGTTGATTATCAATTGCACGGAGTTAGGTTGATATATGGCTAAACACGTTAGAATACATAAATTAGCAGACTACGAGACAGAGTGCCAAGACTTACATTGGACTAAAAGACTTATTAATGCACTCGGCAGAGTATACGAAGATGTCACCAAATTTATTAGGAGGAAAGGCCAATAATGGAAGAACTTATAAAACTAGCAGTGAATGGAACGGGAGCGGCTATAGTCGCTTTTGGAGCATTCTTTACTATAAAAGATTTGATTAAACAGCATACGATACAGATGTCTGGAAGAGATCAGTTGTTTACAAAGACTGTAAACGAGTACCTAAAAGATAGTAATAAGGTCAAACAAGAGCTTGCTATAAAGTTACAACAGTTTTCAGATGCAGCGCGTGAACAAAGAGAGTCGAATAAAGAACTAAAGACATCAAACCATGAACTACGTGATGCTATAGAAAAGATGTACGAGGTAATGGTAATCAGAAACAGACAGGCAAAAGATAGTGCGAGACAAAAGATTACGGTAACAAGCGGCCCTATTAGTTAACAGTCCTTAATTAATTATGTAGCTAAGCATGAAAACTTATAGTTTACATGAAGTTGAATCCATGTTTAAAGTAAGACACGATAAGCTAAAACTACTCTGTGAGTATTTTAGTTTAGGTGCATGGAAAGCAAATAGATTGAGACTGAAAGCTGATGATATTTACAAGTTACATCAGAATATAAAGTATGAAAGACAGCAAAAGATTCACACTTAATGGTACTGACTGGAATAAATGGTCGAAGAATATTCTTATATTCTCGGCTCCTTTACTTATCATTGCTCTCACAGAGCTACAGAAAGGTACACCAGTTGAAAAGGTATTACCTCTTCTGTATGCAGGGTTGATAAATGCTTTGATAGATATTATCAGAAAGTTTGTAGATGGAAAATAAAAGTTATAAATTTATATTTTTATTATGAGTAGTAAACTACTGTGGACAGGATTAGCGCTTATTATCGCACCTGCGATTGTTACATTTATTCCTGAAAGAGAGATTGTCGGATCATTACTGATGGTTATAGGGGTAGTCTTACATTGGTTAGATAAATAAGTATGGAAAGAGGTAAATGGTATCAAATAAATCAAGAAGAGTCCTCCATGGGAGGCCTTGATTTTATTGTCCTTGATGACACTAACGATATAGATATAGACCCTCCTAACAGCGAGGGTAAAAAAAAATGTAAGTGATATCCCTGAATCTGGCAATATCTGGCAATACCAACCTAAGCCAAAACGTGAGAAAATGCCGGAGAACATGAAGAGGCATTTGCAGAATAGGAATATGCTTACTGGTTGGTATCGAGGTACTTACTATAAAGAAGGAGTCGGTCAGAAGCGTAATAGATCAGGTAAACCGTTAGATATATATCAAGAACGGCAGCAAAAGATACATGAAAGAAAAGGCCGTTAAGCACTCACTTTTTCTCAAGTATTTCACGGCACGCTTCCCAGAGGGCGTCTGCTAGTTCTGGTTCGTCCTCTATTTCGCTCACAGGTAGACCATATATATCAACGAGTCTCTGTCCAGGTTGCATCCAGCCAGAGCCAGCCGAGTGAAGACGAATATCAAAGTCGTTGTTCTCTTTTTTTGCGTACTCATCTAAAAACTCAATCATCTTACCTATATTTGAACACCAGGATATATCATTTTCGTCTTCTATTAGAATATAACTACCGCCATCCCAAGGCTTGTCTACACCGTTAATGAAAGAGGCCCACACTTTTTTACCATTCTCTGATAGTTCGTTTAACTGTTCTACCGTTATATGCTGTTTCATATTATTCTATATACTTAACATCCACGTCTAACATAGGACACTTCCTCACATCCCATTTCTTATTTTCGTAGTCAAACACATTCGCCTTCGCATTCTTGCACTTATATGTCACATGGTTTTGCCCCACAAAGTCATCTATCTCTTCGTTGGCAACAAACATAGGTTGTTTACAATAATCACATCGTCTATTCATTAACATATTATATATCCTCCTTCGTCATTCGTTGGCTCCCTGCATTGACCTAAGATCAGACCTGCAATAAAGTACATCATACGTTGTCTTTAGAACTTGTATTAATTGTTGTCACTGTCCGTGGCTGTGGATTACACATACACGAATATGTAACAGGCGGAGGTAGAATTGAGTGATAGAACATCGGCACATATAACGGTGCTCCACACTTTGGACAGCTTCCTACTTGAGTATAACTCATACCTTTTTCTCTAAATTTGTAATGTTCTTATGACGGTGGGCGGTGATGAAGTCGAGCTTATCTTGCTCTTCCATTCCGTGTCCCGATGTGTCACATATATAACACTCTATAGAGTCATTCTGTACGCCATTAATAATATCGCTGTATTGCTCTATATGCGGTAGAGCCTCAGCCTGTCGTTTATTAGTCTTCATAGTGTTTATGTAACTCAGTACCAAATAACCACAGAAAAAATCTACCTACCCAACCTATATATGCTCCGCATGTCTGACATCTCCAACTTTCGTACAATCGTTTATCTTGCGTTTTCATAGGTTATTTATGTAATAGATACTGTGCAACAAAGAATGAGATCATATATAGAGAAACAATCAAGCAAGTTCCTCCGACGAAAAACAGAAACGACACGAGACCGTAATAATGTAAAAACAGTGCAACACCAACTATAAAAGGCCACGTCACCAAAATAACTGCTAATAAGGTTTTCATACTTCCTTTTCAACTTTTAATGTTGATCCCCACCAGCCTGTAGGCTTACCAGGGCAGGTATGTAATGTGTCCGGGTGTAACCATACCCCACACTCAGGACAGCGTGTGTCTATTGGTGTTTTCATACTTCCTTTTCAACTGGTAATGCTTCCTGATCTTTGAGAGATTTAAGTAAATACTCAAACTGTTCTAGAGTAATGTAGTAATTATCGTCTTTATCAACCTGCTTATGACCAATCGTAAATCCCTTAGCAGCAATGTTTACAATCTCCTTCTCCATCTGAGCAAAACACAAATCAATAGTCTCATCTTGTAACATATAAATGACTTCATAAGGCATTTCATCTTCACCACTTTCCCAGTAGGAAACAGCCGCATGGGAAACCCCAAAACGTCTACCAAACTCCTCTTGCGTTTCGTTTAATTCAATTCTCATCTCTCGTAATACTTTAGGAAAATCCCGCCTCTCCTGTTTAAATTTTTCTTTCTGTGGTGTGGTCATAGGTTATTTCCAAAATTGATACCATTTCTTTGTTAATTGTTCTTTCTCAGTCTTACGATAATGCTCTTCCCATTCTTTTCTAGCATTATCACGCTTTCTCTCTGATTCCTTGATCTCTTTCTTTGTTCTAGCCCACAGTGCAGTATAATAGCCTCCACCATCAAAAACTTGCAATTCATATTCGACACCTTGAGCATCGACCACATAGAACTGTCTATCCTCATCCATAAGAAGTTTTACTTGTTTTTTCATATTTTCTCTAAACTTTTAATAATGGCTTGAAGCCGTTGATGTTGCTCGTCTCTTAGATTGTTTGCTCCTCGTATAAACCACACTCTTGCATTCTCTTTCTTAATGACATACTCTTTTTCATCCTCGCCAATCACCTCAGCGACAACCTCCTTGAGTGTGGCGGTGAAGAGAGATTTTAGATCGTCTACCGCACCATCCATACCTGGGTGATACATCGAGGCATCCATATCATCAGGAAACCACTTACTAAGTGTCTTTGTCAGCTTCTCCTCTAAGGTTTTCATACTTACTTCTGATTAACTATTAACATGTTTAGGGTTTCGATTAGCTTTTTCTGCATTTGTGTAGCCTCACGTAATGCCCTATGGATTAATTTTCTCCATTCTCTTTTACTGAGACCGTATTGCTCTCTTATACTCATAGGTTTTTAATATTATCTTTTAATAACTGTATTTCCTTTCTCTGTTCTACGACTTCCTCGACTAACTCATTGATCTTGTCCTTTAGCGATCCATAATTTCCTTCGCTATCTTTATAGATAGGACCTGATAAACCATTGTATATTTCATCTATCTTCTCAATCAATTTCTGTTCTCGTGTCATAGTGGTTTATCTGAACTGATAAGCTCTGGGTTCTCATGAACGTTTCCGATAACCTCCATAGCGTCAGCAGGTGCCTCAAATATCCAGTGGTTACCCTCTTGGTACATAGTCAGTAAGTCTTTAACTTCAAGAGCTACGCCTGTACGTTCTTCTTTAATGATAGAGTTAGGCGCTACTACTTTGACCAGATCATGTTCATAAATCTCTTTCCCGTTGCGGTCACGGAGACCTGTGTACTGACACACGTTCTCATAGCCTCCGCCCAACTCAACTGACTCCCAGAACTTCCACATGGGCTGGTGGGGATGTCCTGAGTATTTCCACTCGTTGTCTATCGTATCCCAAGCCCTGAACTTTAAATTTCGCATATATTTATCTAACTTCTAATACCCTCACAGTCAGACCGTAGTACATTCGTTAGCATCTAACTACTAAACCTACGGCCTCACTGCGAAGCCCTTACTTTTTTAACTCCGACATAATAAACATCTGTTGTGCAAAAATCATTGTCATCAGTCCTAGGTATAGTGCTTTTAGCGCAAGTAAAACACCTAATACATTGAATATAATTCCAAATGCAAAGTATATTTTGCTACTAGGTGAACTGTTTCCCTGTTTGGTTACTTCATTTTCTAACTCTTTATAAAATTCTGGCATTTTCATATTGTGTTGAGTGTAAATTCTAACTTCTCATCTTTTCTATGAGGCACTCGCACTTTCTTAAATGGCTCCTTAAACTCCCATATCAGCTCATCATCTTCAATAATCCCCATACCATGAGGGCTCTTATCTGTTGGCATCTTCATCAAATCTAGTAAAGCCTTTAGACAGTTATCTATGTCATACCTTCCGCTAAAGTAAACAATCATTGATAGAGATACGGGACAGTTAACAGGATTGTCAGTAAATCTCTGGTCTTTAATTGCCCGTCCCGCAACTTCAAACCAGTGTTTTCCCTTAGCTGTTATATACTTTGCTCCTGTATGTCTATTAGTTGCATAGAGCTGATTAATAGATAAAGGTTTAGGAATGGTAAACTGTCTTGTTAGATTTCCGTTATCTGTATAGTGTGCATCTCCAAAACTATATCTCATAGTTAATATCTAAAAATGTATAACCAAAGTACCATTGCTAAAACAAAACCTAAGAAAATTAAATAATCTGTTCTCATATATATCTGTGACTAAAACTTTTATTTCTCCACGGATGATCATTCTTTTTCTGAATCTTTGTAACTGACTCTTTACAGTGCTCTTTGCAACAAAACTTTTTGTTGAAGTGCATATTATCGCATCCTTCCTTTTCACATTTTTTAAGTGATCTCATAGTGTTTATAAATTTTTAATACCAATTCCCAACATCAACTCCATTAATAAGTTGTCTCGATTGCCAAAAGTCCCACGCATTTGATGGTGTGCCATACCGGCTTGCTATATAATTCGTACCCCACTTTATTTGACACTCCACATCACCCCACTCACAACCCATCTTTTCACACGGCATTGCCTGAAATAAACCGCATGCGCCAGACGATCCGTTTTGAGCAAATGGATTGAATCCAGACTCATGCGAAATTAGCTCGTACATTGAAGGCCATTCATTTTGCCCCCACAATTCGATTGTTGCGCTTCGTAATTGCTCAACGTATGTGTTATCGGAATTTGCTTTATAACTTAAATAAAGTGCGGTAGGGCGGTGAATATCGATATTCTTTTTAAGCTGTTGGGTAAACGTTTGTTCTTTAACACTAGCCATAGCGTTTTTAGTTGGCATTCGTTTAAAATCTCCAAGTTTAATATTGAGACGGGTTGTAATCGTTGCCCCTTCAACTACTGGAACAAAGATGAAAAACAGGACAAGAATTAAATATTTCATAAGCTTGTAACTTGTGAACTAATAATTTGTAACTGGTGAACAGTTGGGAATTTGCATCCCCGCGCACCATACGGTGACGGCTAGCGGATGATCTTGGTTATAGGGTTTCCCCAGCGAGTTCCGCCACTGCTCTATCAGTCTTCGATGAGTAATTCAAAGATGAGGAGCAAGGATTTGCACCTTGCATGCGAGTCTTTACGCAATACTCAAGGATGTCAACTTTCTTGTTGATACTTAATCGAATGGGTACGGACAAAAGGTCCTTCACCCTGCGTCTTATTCCGCCATCCTCATCTCTCAATCACTCATATTGTAAAAGTGCTTAATCTCTTAACTCCTGCCCCGGAGATTCCAGGGGGCAGTGTGTCAAGGGGTTAATCCCGTCTGTTTGTTATATGTACTTGATACATTGGCTTAGACTCTTCGTTAACTGCAAGAGCATAATCTCTCTTCCCTGTTTCTGTCTCAGTAATCTGTTTTCGCACTTGTCTAATTGAATCCTGCAATTCTTCTTCTCTGTTCAAGAGTCTCTTCAGCTCTGCAACTCTTCTTTTTATGACTTCATCCTTCATTTCTTCTCTAGCTACTTTTTGTAAACTTTTTGTTCTACCCATATTTATTTCACCTCCTTCAATTTTTTAACTCTTAACTCCATCCAAACGTTTAACTTTTCTACTATTTCGGCAAATGCTGAGCGTGCTGCTGAGTCTGCTGCTGAGTATGCTGAGCGTGCTGCTGCCTCATTTTCTTTAGTAGGATTTTTTAACCAAGCCTTGGCAGCTTCTATTGCCTTTCGTGGTCTATCATCTGCAGGATAAAGTTTTTCAAAGTTTGCGAAAACTAACTCAGCAGCAAAGATAGAGAACGCGACACTATCCTTTTTTGTCCATGTATAGGCTTTGACGACTCTCATGTTTTCCCATACCTCTTTGTTTTTATCAGTCTCTCTTTCTCCTTTTACTTCAACTTGAGCAAGTATTTCACCTTGAACATAGCTGAATGCGTCATATGGTTTCTGTGAGCAGTGATAGCCAGTAGCACACAAATGAATATTCTTGATTGGTTTCTGCCACACTCCTTTAACCCATTTACAGTTACCGCTTGCGGATTTCATACCTTCTCTAAGGAATTTCCATCTAGTAACACCACCAGAACGTATCTTTTTGGACACGGGGGATTTGGTTTGAAGAGATTTAATAAATAAGGTAACGAATGTCTCTTCCTTCAGCCCACCTATCCCTGTACCTAATCCTGAAATCAAGACCGTCTCTCTCTTCTTAGTATTTGCCAAAGCAAATCTAATAGCCTTTTCAACTCTAAAGCGAGTTGCCTTAAGCTCTCTATCCACCGTAACGGTGAAGATGACGTTGCCGATTCGTTTATTGCCTTTAGTCGTGCGTGCTTCCAGACATTCTTTTTTGTACTTCTTGGCAATGAGTCTATCTAAGCTTCCACCAAACGTAAAGTCAGGATTAGACGCTGATACGATTACGCCTTTGTACTTAAAGATATCCCCTTTATGTATCTCTAAATTTTTAACTACTTTCTTTGGCAGTGCTTTAGCTGCCGTACGAAGCTTTCTTACGAGCGATCTGTTCTTATCGACGAATACTATTTTCATACGTAAAATAATTTATAAATCTGATCCCAATCTGTTTGTCTCAGCCCTCTTTTATGAGACTCATTCAACGTCCCAAGTTTTGCTGTTACCAGCTTCTTCAGCTCAAGCACACTAGCTGGCTTCCACTGTGTGAAATAGCGGTTATGTCTCAACCATAATATTGAAATCTCAGTGAATCTGTGTAGTTTGATAGTTTCAGTCATAAGAATTTCTCTAAATATCTAATTTTGTCTTCCTCAAGTACCATCTGCTGAAGGTGGTATCTCCAAGCTGGAGCATGAGTAGGCTCGTAACAATCATAGCCTCGATCTAAGGGCTCACAGTGGACTTCCCACTCTATTTCTTCCTCTCCCCAGAATGCTTTTGCAAACTCATGGGAGAAGATAATTCCGTTGTATCGTCCAGCTTTAAATTCAGTTACCTCGTCAAATGTGTACCTGTAACCATTATTCACTGCCTTCTCAATCGCTCGTTTTAGTATTTCTTCGGTTGTCATGTTATGAATTCAAATAGGTTAAGTAATCCTTGCGCTTAGTAAGCCACTCTTGCCGATCAGCTTCATCACTAGGCTCACTCCAAATCTTGCTATACTCCTGCACGAAGAAGTCCTGTTTTACTCTGATATTGAGGAAGTCGGCGATACGGTCCACTGCCTCACGTTGAGGACTCATTTTACGTAGAAACATATCTGGCCGGAGTTTGTCACGCCAGTATTGGTCGAAGCGGGATTTTTGCACAGCCTTTAGGATCTGCGATTGCTCGTAATGGGTAAGCCAATACTCGTAGTTTGCCTGTATGGCCTCTACGTTGCTGTACTTCGTCTTGTAGGATTCGTTCCACGTGTCTAAAAATTGTGTAACTTTTTCTTTTAGTATTTTCTTTTTTTCTATTCCTTTCTCTTCCTTTCTATTCTCTTCTATTCTATTAAGCGGATTACTTGACGCTGACTTGACGCTGACTTGATTACTCCTCATTCTGTTACAACTACGACATGACAATGTGATATTTTTAGATTCGCACGATCCACCTTGTGATTCTGGAATAATATGATCCATCTCTAAGTCTTGAAAGTGAACCCAGGATGGTGTTATCCAAGATATAGTACCTTCTTTGCCCTTACACCAATGACAAGCTACTATCTTTTTCTCCCCTTGTCCTGAAAGTCCATAACGAATGGCTAACTCTCGTCTTACAGCTTGTGGGATAGCTTTTTTCTTAAAGGTAGGTTTAGGATTTGTTGTGGGTTGAGGTTTAATAATCTTTTGGTACACGCTCCACTTAGTGAAGGAAATGTACTCTTTATCATCTTCGTCAGTAAAGAACTGTAGGTTACTTAAACTGTCTACTAATTTGTTTCTTGCTGTTTCTACTTCATCTACAGTAAAGCTATCGTATGGAAAGAGATTTGCCTTTAAATAAATGGATTCTGCTTTGGTTACGCCGTCATCATCTGCAAGTGTTAGTAGACCTATAAACATAAGTCTCTCTAATAACCCGAGTTGACCTAGCCCATCGTCAGTCCATATACTTGGATCAATCATTCTTTTTCTAGCCATTCTTTCTATTTTCTTACAGGCTTCTGACAGGTGTTTGACGTATATCTACTAACCTGTTTCTTAAGCTTGTAACTTGTAAAGATCAGACCCCTTACGCAGAGCTGAAGAGCCAGCTTTGCAATCTGATCTTTACCCCTGTGAGGTACATTCATTCCTAACAGGGGAAAGAAAACTCAAACCAATTTAATAACTGTTCGTTAGAGACCCCTTACTTTGCGGCATTCTTGGAAAGATACTTACAGACTCAGTTGATGCACAATCTACACACCAATAGAATCCATATTTGTTGTAAGACTCGTTTCTTCTTTGATGTGTGAGTCTTCGTTCACATTTTTCACATTGTGGGTGTTTCATATTTTTGCTGACATCTGTAACAAATAACTCTTTTGTATTTAGCCATACTGAACTCAACTACCTTACTCGGGATAGGAAACTGCTTATTCTGACAATCAGGCTCACTGCAATGGTCATCACTTATTGCTCCTGCTTTAACCATCTCATCAGCTGTCGCGATCCCATCCGTCACACCATAGCCTGCAAAGCCTAAAGCACGTCCTACCGCAGATGTTTCCGCAACTTCATAAGGCGATTGCTTTTCAATAGCCTTAGAAGTATTAGCACCGCTAATCCCTGTAAATGTACCTTTGTCAGTGACCACAGTGGCTTTGATAACAACATTGCCATTAGTGTCAGGTAATACTTCCGTTGTTATTGATAGTGTTTTTGACCCTTCATGAGCTATTGCAAGTCTTCCAGCTACCGTCAGATAGTCCTTACCGTGTATTTTGATTACGTTGTTTTCGCTCATATATGTGATTGTCTCTGAGGACGATAAACTGTTAACTTGTACATCTCTGTCAGTGTCTCCATCCAGATGGAGATTCTACGTCTGGTATCCTTTTCGTCTACCAGATCCTTACACGTATCTGTCAAGAGATCTACAGTTGCCTCCGATATATTGCCCTTGTTTTTCTCTAAGTATTGTTCTATACTTTTTTTCATAGATTCTTTCGGAATTTATAACTAAAGACACTTCGTAGGTGTCTTATTTTTTTGCCTCTTCCATAGCTTGTACTGCTATAGTTTCAATCAACTCATCAGCTGTCATCGTAAAAGTTGTTTCCTTACTATTACTTGTACCCATTAAATCCTTTAACGATGCGTTATGACTAGAAACCCACTTGAATGCGAAGTATTGACTTGCAATTAGCCAAAAGATTAATAAGTACATTGCCATCTTTAATGCGTGTTTTGCACCAAAGGATATGCCTGCTTTTAAATTACTCATATTTATCACTCTCCTTTCTAGTTAATGTTTGAACTGCTTTCTGCACCGACGTGTAATGCCACGTCTTTCCTGTAGCTTCTGTGAAGAGTTTTGCAAGAGCTCTGAAGGGTATCTTGCAGTTATAATTGAGGGCTATTAAATCACGCACTAGTCTAATGTAGGACGCTTGCTTCTGTTCGTCCGCTTCTACATAATCAACTGCATGGACCGCAAATCTTTGTAGATGTTCCTCAACTGTTGTGTTAGAATTGTATTTACCTTGATCTTGGCTCATTTGGACTATTGATATCCTCTAAGATCATCTAACACAGCCGAGGTGGTGGAATGGCAGACACGCAGGACTGCCATTCTTCCTCATCTGTGAAGAATGAAAGAAGAGGGAAATATTTAACAGGATATTTATATCGTAGAGCATTTAATACAAATTGTCAATAGCAATTTGATATTTGTATAAATACGCTTGCAACTACACATAAAATAGTCATAATAATATTGACCAGCAAGGGCATAGCTATGCTTTCGGTCACATTCACAGAAATTGCTAAATTTCTAGAAAAGAGGCAGTACAAACTCGACAGGCATAACGCCGACTGCTATAAAAGCAGATTAAATGTGATCCTCCAGTATTTTGAATATAGAAAGTTTACAAGGGATAATATAGACCTCTTCTTTATACACCTAGAGATTGTGCGAAACGTTTCACCTGCTACAAAAGATAACTATTTGAAGATCCTTAAACATATATGTAAGTTCAGGAAGTCTAAAATGCTTGACGAGTATACATACTTTAATCGTAACAGAGAGAAAGACCCAGATTACGACGTGCTTACAGAGGAAGAAGAGAAGAAGCTAATTAAAGTCTATTTTGCTGGTTTAGGTAGCTCTTCAAAAGAGTGCAAGAGGATTAACTATCGGTATACAACTGCTATAAAAGTGCTTGGATTAGGTCTAAGAATATCAGAATTAACCCATTTAGAATGGAACGATGTGCGAGCTGACCATATATATATAAAATCAGGCAAGACGTTTGCGGCACGACGTAAGGTTTATATTACCCCTAAGTTATACAACGCCATACAGAGTCTTGAACGATTTACACAACATAACTTTGTATTTGGATCAAGACAAGGGAAGATGAGTGGGGATGTGATGAATCAAGAGCTTAAAAAACGGGCTATAGCGGCTGGAATCAGTAAGCGAGTAACCAACCATAGCTTTAGACATAGTGCAATAAATCAAGCAGTACAACACGGATTTTCAGACAGATATATACAGTCACATGTAGGTCACGCCTCAGTTAGATCAACTCAGTCTTATATCCACTTAGGTCTTGCTGAAAGTAAACGTATTGTTGAATCATCACCCAAGTACGTAACGAAAAATATAGAAAAAGCTAAGAGTTTATTGAAAGAAAGAATAGATAAAATAGCTGACCCTGACAAGATAAAGGCTTTAAACTTGCTTTTGAATCCTAATTCTGTTTAGATTAGTGTATGAACGAGTCTTTTTACCAAAACGGATTCTACATCAGCTCTACCATTGCATTAGTTGAAGGCCTGTGGATATACCACCTCAACTCAAGACTAGAAAATTTAAAGGCCTACATAAAGATACTAGATGATAATAACTTGAAGCTCAGTCAAAAGGTAGAGCTTTGCTTGGTACGCATTAAACGCCTGGAAAAGAAATACTCTTGACAAAATTAAAATAATCTACTAACCTACTTCCAAACTCAGACTACCTATGAAATAAGTGAAAGAAAATAAA
>OFRG01000072.1_pt1 | contig 40798 bp, 54 predicted proteins | sample 1543071 | NCBI WGS metagenome assembly OFRG01 (sample SAMN07774222, study PRJEB24372) | wastewater metagenome | isolation source: WWTP Verbania (Effluent) | place: Italy: Verbania | collected 2015-12
GGCTTGTTGCTCTGAAATATCCCAAGACTTCTGACAGAAGAAAGGAATAATTTCGATAGGTGCATCAATCGACCCTAGTTTTTTACCAGATATTGAATCACAGAAATCCCCTATCTGAGCTTTGCGGGCAATGACTAATTTTGATAGTCCTTGCATTGGTAGAATCTTAGGGACGACCATATCCTGTGAAGGACCTGTAGGTACGCCCCAATCATTTGTTAATTGGTCCGTGGTCAAGGCTACTGCCTTCTCGTCTTTAACTGTTACTTCTTTCATTTCATGCTCCTTGCATATTCTTTAAAGTATTTTAATTCTGCTTTTCTATAAACTTTTGCTGCTTCTTGAACTGTGTTAAACCTGCCCAGAAATTTATTTTTACCGTTTACATGGATTATAGCTCTCCACTTATTTCTCTCTGAGCAAACCGTAACACCCTTAGTCCTACTCATTCCCACAGGCACATATCTATTGCGGCAGTTTTCTTTTGCACTGGCAATTCTTAAGTTCTGCCAGCGATTATCTAAACGATTCCCATTAACATGGTCTACTATCTCGCCTTCTTGTGCTCCCATAATAAGTCTATGTAGTCGAGCAGTAAACTTCTTCCCATTGATAGACATTCCACAAACTACATAGCCTTTATTGTTAATAGACCATGACCAATGTTTGAAAAAATCCATCGCAGATTCGTCAATTAAAATTGTTCCGTTTAAAACTTTGTACCGCATTATTCTTTTGACCTAAAGTTAAGTGTCTCTTCCGTAGTAGGAAGACCAAGCCCCGGTATTTTTAACAACGGGTCATTTTCCAATTCCTTTTTACAGAAAGAATTTAAAGTCTGGTGATTAATCCCTGACATATTCATAAGTACATCTGCGCCGTATTTCTGCTTGATGTAATTGAACAAGGCAATCTTTTCCTCATTCGTCTTAGGTGTAGGAAACGTGTCTTTGTGGGATATGTATACAAGCCCCACTCCGTCCATTTCATACTTCTTTTTACCACTGGCTTTTAGCGCACCCACTAACAAGTTCTCTGCCTCTGCTAGTTCTTTATAACGCTCGGTTGCCTCGGCTTTAGCTGCGGCGTGAGCCTTTCTTTTCAGAGCTAGATTTTTGACTAATTCGTCCATCTGCTCCAAGGTTATTGACTGGCTCTGATCGCTCCATTGCGATAGGTCCACTTCCTGATTCTCTTCTGTCACTTGATACCTCCTTCTCGGTTATCGTTTCTTTTAGTGCTGGTAAACTCGCAAATTCAAATGTACCGTCATCTCTTTTTATGACTGCACCTATTACATGAGACACTGCCACATACGCCATGACCTGTCCAGTAAAAAGTATTTCACTCGTTACTTCTCCATCTGCCTTTATCTTTTTTACTACAACGTGCATAGCTTATCCTTCCAAGTTAGTATTTTTTCAGCAATATTTTGCTTATTGTTTAATGCTTCTGTAATTAATTCGTCAATTGTGCCGCGAGCCACAAGGTCTATGCGTGTGACCTTACTGTGCATCTCACTGCCTCCCCTATAGTTCCGAGCTTCTGATTGTAAGTCACCTTCTAAAGAAAAGTTTTTAGAATAGTAGATGCAATACGAAGCCTCAATCAAGTTAATTCCCACGCCCCCAGCTTGCTGATTGGCTATCATAACGCGGCATTTTGGATCTTTCCTAAATCGAATCATCTCAGCGTCTTTGTCCTTGATGCCCCCATGGATTTCTGCAAACTCGACCCCTAAACCAGTGCATACTTTTTTGATCATGTCGTAATTAGCTTGGAACACGGACCATACAATTACTTTGTGCTCGCTGACTATTCCTTCAAGTAAGTCTTCTAGTACATCGAGCCGTGGTACATCTTTAAACACTTCATATTTTCCGGTCTGTTCCACACTGGCATAGCCCGAAACAATTTGCTGAAGACGCAGAGCTTTAGTGGCTGCGATTTGCGCGGTGACTGTCTTAGGTTGATCGGTCTTCTCTAATTCTTCAATAAAAGCTATGTACTCGTTAAACATTTCTTTATACATACGCTTTTGCTGCGCTGATAGCTCTACCTCTACTTCTTGCCGGATGAAGGGCGGAAGGTCGAGGCACTCGGCTTTTTTGACCCGGATGGCGTTGGCAGATATTCGGGATTGTAGCTCGGGATACGTTTCCGGCCTGACTTCCCACTTGGGGAAATAGCCTTGGGTGTTTTGTCTTCCTGCGTTTTTGTCGGTACAGTATTGAGCCCTGAAGGCAAAGAAGTTTTTTCCAAATGTTCGTCCTCCGTCCAGTATTTTAAACTGCATGAATATGTCCATAGGGGTGTTAAGAATCGGAGTACCTGATAGAATGTATCGGTACTTTGCAGGCTCAGCCAGCATGGCCACAGCCTTAGCCATTTTCCCAGAGGGATTTTTAAGCTTCTGGCTTTCATCGCATATTACCACTTCAAAGTTATACCTTTGCATGAGAGCGTATAGGTCCTTCATGTTCATAGCGTGATAGTTAGTGATAAATATTTTGTGGCGGCCTAAGTCCTCGCCTGCCCACTTGACCATTTCTTTAATTCGGCCTGCGCCTGTTTGGTTTAGCACTACGATATCGTTAGGATTAACTTTTGAATACAGCGCAAACTCGTTCTTCCAATTCTTACACACAGCAATAGGACAGAGAATCAGGGTACGCATGACCCGACCGTGCTGCGCAAAGCGCCTGCGAAGTATTTCAATTGTAAGGCGCGATTTTCCTGTACCCATGTCCATGAACAGGGCCAGGCAATCTCTTTTTTCGGCCATACGAAGGCCCGTCACTTGATGATTCCATAAAGGTTTAGACGATAACATTAAAACTCCGCTTCTTCTTTCATTCTGACCCCGACGTAACACCTAGTTACTTTACCGTTTACCCGGACTAGCTTTTGATTGTCTCTATCAAACAGGGGATTATGTGATTTCATTTTTCGACCAAATGTATTTTGGCTCGGGCATTTATTTTTTTCATAATTGTTTTGTTCGTAGTAGGTCATAAAATTAGTGTAAAGTTCCTGTGAGCTAACAGAATAATCTATGCCAAACTCCAACATTTCTTTGAAAAAAGCAAACACTGGATCTTGCTCCATATTATACTGAGTAAGTATTTCACGGCTCTTATCAGGCAGCGAGAATCTTTCACGCTTATCTAGTTCTTTATACGCGGCAAGGAGTATGTTGTAGATACCAGATGCTTCTTTAAGTAAATCTTTTTTCATATTCACGTTTCGATTGGCGTCAGTAAAAACTTGATTGAATGCCACTGGCAGCATCCGCCTTGTCATGGCGTGTGTATGATCTCTATTTATTGGTAGCTCGTTACACGATAGAATTAGTTTAGTTTTATTTCGATAGTTGAATGGTTGTTCATAGAGATGTTTTACTTGAACCACGCCGCCACTTGAAAGCTTCTTAAAAATATCCGAGTTCAATAGGGCCGTGGCTCCGTTTTCTTCTGAGTAATTGTATAATTTATTTACGATGGCATGGCGGTTGACTTCCTTACTTAAGTCAGACATTGCAACTACGGACACATTTTCCTCGCCTGCAAGGCGAGCCAGGGTTTCAATAAAAACCGATTTACCATTTTCGCCAGTACCTACAAGAAGCAAAGCGCCGTGATATTTGTACTCATCTCCGCTTAGACAATAGCCCCCAAACTCTTTTAATAATTGTTGGGCTTGCTTATCGCCTCCGGTGACTGTCTCTAGATAATTTTCAAAGACAGGAGCCTTAGCGTGAGGACTGTAGTCAAATGGCAGGACGTACTTAAATCCATATTCCGCAGAGTGTACTTTTAGCTCCATAGTCTCGCGGTCCAGGACCCCATTATTAAAATTAATGTGTCGATTGTCCGAGCCATCAAGCCAGTCTTTAGGTTTTAAATTTACAACCGACATTAAGTTTACAAATTCGTACATCTCACTAGACATTGGCTTTGGAAAAACTTTCTCATTGCACCATGCCCTCATTCGATTCTGTGAATACTCAATCCACTTCTTAGCTGGGGCATCATAAATGTACATCCCATTTTGATCGACCTTGGCATATTCAAAATCAAATAAAAACTGTTTGATTAAATCTTGGTACTCTACTTTACCTGGCTTAGGTTTACCGTCATTTGTGAAGCTGGGCTTCCTAAAACCAGTGTCTTTGGTGGCGATATAGTCCGCTGATTTAATCTGTATTGGGGTCGTGACTACGTTGTAATAGGCGCACCCCTTACACTTACTCCAACGCTTGGAGATGTCTTTACAGAGCCTCGGACCGGAAGTTCTAAGGGCCTGATTATATTTTTCCTCGGTCTCTTGTGGGTCGTAGCCTTTATAGCCAGAGCTATACTCATGCGTAAGGTTTTCCCCATCTGGCAAGAATGCCAGGATACCTATTCCGGCGTACCACTGTTCTTCGGATACATCGTTAGGTTTTTCTTTCATCCATTTTAAATAGTCGCACCCCGCAAGAACTCCCTTTTTGTCGGGAGTCGGGTATTTTTTCCACGACTCTTTGTTCATGGTGTCAGCTTTTGCGACGGCTGCGTCTCCTGTAATTTCTTCTAGTCGAAACTCTTGGGGCTCCATATTACTCTGAACGATGAACGCCCATTTCCTACCTTTTTCGGGCTTCTCGTTCCAAGTATTAGGCAGCCTCATAAGCCTTGCGCCGTCAAACACGCTAGTATCAACCTTGCCAGCGATATGCTCTAGTTTCAAACGAGCCTGAAGCTTTGCACACACGATATTATATTGCTCGCGCATGGTATCGTAAAAATCTACCGACATGATCGGGCTTGGTAGTCTGATAAAAAACTGAAGTCCGTTACCTGAGAATATGGCGCCGACTTTGCTAACATCTACACTGAGTTCTTGGCACGAGATGTCCAGAATTTTCCGACAGTGGGCCGTGATCTTGTCTTGATCGGCGGGGGAATCAAGGCCCAAGCTGTCAATATCAAAGCCTATGCACCACGATTCTTTTAAAATCCTTGGTTTACCAGCCTCGAAACAATCAGCCATGGTAAAATATAAATTGACCCTATCCTCCTCGGGTATTGGTCCGAGGTACGCAGTGTCTTTAAATATGTCTTCAATTTTATCGACTCGCCAGCCCTTCTCAAAAAAGACTGTACGCTTTTTTAAACGTCCAGTTTTAGTATGGACGTATGGCCTAAGCCCGACAATTTGTATTGGCATCCGTGTCCCCTCGACTCAAATAGCTTGCCTTCGGTACGGGAATGCCATAGGTTTGTGGCTTGCCGACCGCTATCTGTTTTTAGGCAGTTACTTAGTGTAGCTGCCTTTTTTTATTTCTTGCAAGATTTTTATTGATGACTCAAGGACGCATTCAAAGGCCCTTGTAGAAAGTCCTCCCACAATCACTGACTGTGTGCAATCCTGTCCATCAAGTTTCATCAAATCCCACTTGCCATTATTTTTATCTACAAAATACCAGCAAATTGATTGCTCATGCACTACGTTATTTGGCACAGGAAAAAGCTTGTCCTTGACTAAGGTAGTGTGTGCGATGTCTACAGTCCAGTCGTTCATATTGGCAAGCTCTATGAACTTGGCCATGATATTTCTATTTGCTACTGTTATTCGTTTTACCATTTGCTTTTGATCTCCTTTATTAGAGCTTCTGCAAGTTCCGGTTCATTTCGCCAATTACACCAATAGTCTGTTATCGACTTTTCCCACTCATCATTAAGGCTAGTCCACAATCTCACCCAGTAAGGCCCTGCTACGAGCATCATAGAAATCAACTGGTTACTTTCAGCCAGGGGGTCGCCTAAGGCGCTCCAAATTATATCAAAGTGGAACCAAATTCGCCCTAATATAGTTGGCTTTTTGCCGTAGCATCTAAGCAAGTGATCGCGCTGGCTTGGTGTAAGTATGTCGCCATTCTCGGGACGATAGTTAGGGTCTACCCATGCTTTTAATTTCATAGCGTGAAGACCTGCCACAAAGCACATAAGCTGATCCCTTGAGTATTTATAAATGTTCTTCTCAAGTGGGTGCCTTAGGTACACTAGTCCGGTCCAGCCTTCACGGACATAGCGAAATAGCTGCGGGGTTCGTGGGTCATTAACTAAGGCCATCATGCCAGCAAGTCTGGCAGAATCTTGAAAGTCCGTGGCTCCGGTGTCTCGGGGGTATCCCATTTCATCGAATATCAATGTAAAAATCCTTCCTGTTCGGGCATTGACTCTGCCTCGTACCGTTCAAAAGCTTTCATTACTTTTTCAGTAGCTATGGCAGCTGCCCTTTCACAATCGGTGCGATCTTTAAAGGTATCTGATAGCTCTATTTGCGTGTCATCCTCTAAGAATATGGCATAGAAATAAGCTGGACAATTAGTGCAGTCTGGCTCTTTACAGTCTACTAGACCTATCTTAGTTACAAACTTAGCCCCCATTGGCTACCGCGAATTGTTTTCTAAAAGCGTCTTCCTCTACGATTTTTTGTAAGACCATGATCTCGCCTAATCCGCCTTTGTGTACCAGTTCTATCTTGTCCCCGATTCGCGCTACTACAACGTAGGCCACTGCATCGGGAAGGCGAGCCAGGGTTTTTGCAAGCTGTATATCTGCACTAGGCTGTGGTTGTTGCTGGGACATCTGGCACCCCTTCTAGTTCTTTGATTAAAGTTTTAATGTTGGCTTGGGCTTCTTTTAATTTTGCCGAATGATTGCTAGGTACTGACCGTCCTGTGAGGTCGAACACTATTTCGCATTCCTTGGCCAATTTCAATACCACTTCTTTGAGTTCCATGTAATCTCCTTCGTTGTTTGTCGTGAACATTGTTTAAAATTTCTATTGATTCCCTAACTCTTAACGCTGGCACTAGCTGGTAGGGCATTCCTACAAAGGTATTTGCGAACACCGTGGCCTCGCCCTCTGAGCGGAATCTCTTTTCTGTGGCCCTCTGCCAGGGTGCTTCCGGTGGCCCTATGGGCGCAACAACCGTGATGTCTTTTTGCATTTCTTATCGCCTTTTCTGAGCCAGCCGTGGGTGGCCAGCATATTCTCACGTTGAGTACACACGCGCAAATTCGAGCGCCTGTTATCAAGTGAATTGTGGTTAATGTGATCTACTACCAAGGAAGGGTCTTTGATCAACTGGTTTTTCATAATGGCTCTGTGCATACGAATCTTTTTTCCGTCGAGCCATCGGATTGCATAAAACTTTTTGTTATTGGATTCAAGGCTCGCGGTCCACTTATAAATATTCAGTGCCTTGTAGTCACTATCAGAGACAAGGGCATAGAGCCCTTGAGTTAGCCTAATCTGTTTCATATTCTTTTCTACTCTTTTCTTTTAGTACACTTTTAAGAATCTGTGATGGCTCCTGACAAGTGTTCGATACATTCAACTGATCAGAGCCAGGAATCCTTTTCAAACGGACCGTGAACAAGCTGCCGCATCGATCACAAGTTACATTTAAAAAACTGCCTTGAAAGAACGTTGGTTTTTTGAAATGGATTTTCTTTTCTGCCCCACATGGACACTTCCAAGGGCCTGACATATTTTTCATTTAGGGCACTCCCAGGTAACTCCGCAAGTCATGGCTGCACACGTTCTTCTTGATGTCATATCCCTTGCTATAAAAAACTCGGGTGAACCACATCTAGGGCACGTTTCATTTTGAAGTTTGTTTACTAAGCCAGGGATATCAATGCTGGTTTTTGGAAGTCTTAGGTCTATGCCATTCTCAGGTACAGGATAGTCAGTGCGTGGGTTCATATCATTCGGGCGTCGTGGTTCGGGCTTCAGCGTTTCAATCTGACGATTGATATACCAAATGGCTTTTTCTAAGTCCTGAATGGTTTTACTAGGGTCCTTCTTACCAGCACGAGCTATGTACTTGACGGCATTACCTAAGTGAAAGCCTAGTTTCTTGTCTTCAATAAATTCTATCACTTCGATTTTGCCAGTGTTGTAATGTGGGGGGTGGTTAACTTCACTCATGGCCTTTCTCCTATCATTTCTTTAATCATTTCAGGCTTCCACGGCTCACCCATATTTTCTTCGGCAAACTTTTCAAGCTCAGCTTTCTTTATGTCCCAATACTTAGCAGTTAAGGCATGACCCCTTATTACTTTGTTAAATATTTGAAGAGTAATTTCATGTGATAAACCAGAGTGGCCCTCATCTAAATGAGTGTTTACTAGTTTCATAACTGCATGACCTATCATACCTTCATAGTCTGATTCTTTATTGAACAGTCCTGCAAGTTCTAAATTTAATTTAGCATCGTCTCGAACACTCATGTTCTCTCCTTTATTTATAAATCTGGTTTAGCCCCGGCAATTATGTAAGGCCAGATGATAACAGAAACCCCTATCCATAGAACATTATGAAAGCCTAGATGCGCTTTGCGTATGACATGATCGCGGATTAGCCACACTAAATTAATAGCGCAGCCGACACTGATATACCATTCTAACATTTTAAGCATAGCTTTGCCTTCTGTTTTGGATGGGGATTTAGGGCTCGAACCTAAAACTAAGGAGTCAAAGTCCCGTATGATACCATTTCACCAATCCCCAATGTTTTAATCAGCACAGCATTCGGGCTTTCAACCGAACAACGATTTCAATACTGTGCTTAGTAAAACATACGCTACTAAGGGGTACATCTATGGCCTTCCAACTACCCTAAGGAGACAAAAATCATCCAGTATAGTCTAGCCAGCCATAGACGGCTGATCAACCGCGCTTACCCCATTCACGTTCAAATTACTTTCGTTTACCTACTGCTACGCGCTTCCAGCCTTTTGCAACGGCTGTTTGCCACGATTCAAAGCTGATTTTTTTATTACCGTTTGAAAGCGTGAACACTCGATCTTTACTTGTGTAAAGATACTGGCCCATAAACACTTGGTTTTTAAATTTACTATTCGTCCACATAACTAGCTCCTATAAGCTGACTTGAAACTCGTCCAATTTCAAATCTTTAAGGCTCTTTTTTAGTTCTTCCGTCTCGGCTAATAGAGCGGCAATTTTTGCCTGATTAGCTGCGATTGAGTGAACTGTTTGACGAACCTTTGATTTTAAATTTGTTAATCGTCGCTCGTTTTCAGCGGCAATTTCTTCTTTTACTACTTCATCTAAATTAAATCCCATTTTCTACCCCAATCCCAAAACGCTGTTTAAATCTTTTTGGATACTGGTAGCTAAATCTTGCAATTTAGCACTGGTTTCCTGAGACTTTTCTAACTTCACTTCGTTGTAGCCATTGAATCCTTGCTTCGCAAGCACTATGCCTGTCGAACTAATCAATTCATAATTACCCTGAAGTTCAAGGGTGCCTTTTTCGGCGTCCCTTGTAATGCTTATCGACCTTAACTTTATGCCTTCTATTGTGATGGCCATTGCTATCTCCTTTGTTTTTAAATATGACAGTCCACTACTGTCAATAATGTTTCGTCTGACACACTGTCTAAGAGCTTCTGATACTCCTCATTCCATTTGGCACTGTCTTTTTCGTCATGCACTGTGCCCCACCAGCCCATCTCACCGCGCTGATACCACTGGCCATCTTTGACCACGGCAAAAGTTGATGCTGCTGATTTAGCCGCTCTATCAACGTATTCCTCGAACATATATTGATAGTCGCCTAGTTCTAGCCAGGTCAAATGCTCTGATTCTTCTTTACTAAGATTAAGTGTTGCACGTTCATTGCGAATTTTTTCTAGTTTTTTACACCCAAGCTGAGAATGGAACGCGGTCCGTGCCTCATCGTAATTCTTATATAGCTTGCCCACTTGCTCTGTGTATTCACTCCATTTCTGGATTTTAGGAATCACGCCCCCGAATAGCTTTTTAGTTATGAGATATCGGTTCGTGGCTCGCTCTCTGGCCTCATCGATTAGTTTTTTAAAATCAATATTAGACTTAAGGGCCTGATCAGCTTTGCCCTTGGGCCGTGGTCCTTTGTCGAATAGACCTTGCTTACCTAGTAAGCCTACACCGTCCTTTGCCAGGGGGAAGAAACCGCTCCAACGTCCACCGATAACGTACCAATCCCATTTAGCATTGGGATTTTCTTGGTAAATTTCTTCTTTATCTCCCCCATTGGATTTAAGGGCTTCTTCTTTTGTGTCGAACCACTTATCATTGACACAATCCTTCCACTTTAAATATTCCTTAGGGCAATCACCCATATTATTTTCTTGATAAGGCGCAAGTTGTTCTTCGATATTGTCGCCTATTACTAATACGCAAAAATGACTCATGTTTTTATTCTCCTTTTTTCTAGTTTGTTGACTATATAAAATGCTGGCAATCCAACAAAAGTTAGTATGGCCAGCGCGATGATTGTTAGTACAAGGTGATAGAGTATGTCAACGTAGTATTTCATTTCTTCCAAGACCTTCGTATATTTATTTCAAGTTGTGCTTCCTTTATCACGTTTTTTATAGAGTGATATTTAGGAAAGCATTTGTAAACTCCGTGCGTGTGCATCTCATGGGCTAAGAGCATGACAGTGATCTTTTTGTCCGGGTCCATAGCCAGTATTTGCTCGTCGGTATAAAACTTGTGTAAATGTTCAAGCCTCAAGGCTCGTGATCCAACATAGCCCATTAGTCGCTCGTATCTAGGTAAGCACCAATGCACTGGCATTTGCCGTCAATGTTGGCATACGTTAGAAACCCATAGTGTAAATCAAACTTAGCCACGCACCTATCGGGCTCTATATCTGCCCACTGGCTTTTATCCAGTCTATTTATAAGTTCGTACTTATGTTGTGAGACCATGAGGTATGGCCCCAAAGGGACAGGAAGCATGAGCCATGCTTCGCTACTGCCAGTTGTCTTCACTTGCATTTTTCGTAAATTATTAGCAGGGAATTTAATTGTCACTTTCGACCTCGCTTTCTGCTACGTTGTAGCCATGCCAATACGCATGGTCATAGAGGTTGTCTATAAGTAAATGCGCTCGCATAGCGTTGTTTTCGTCCATTAGATCGGTGCATAGCGCCTCTAATTCTTCTCTGTCGTCAAAGTGGCCCCTTAAATTAGGCTTTTCTTTGAATAGGTTATAAAGCGCATCTATGGTCACGTTCTCTGTTTTTAGCAAGACCTGTAAATCCCTTATTGTCGGTCCTTCTTTGTGTTCTCTTGGCATTTTATACCCCCTCATATCGTTTAAGTAATTCACGCGCTTTTAAATCATCTAATAAAGTCAAATTAGTCAAACGCCATGCCTTTGACTCGCTTTTAAAAATCAATGGATATTTTTCGGCTAGTTTATGGGCCTGTTCAATTTCATTTAATTTTTGCAGTGTTAAAAATGGATTGCCTTTTACAGGCTCGGTCAATGACCAGCCTTCTTTGTAGCTCCCACGATTAAATCTATTTACTAGCCTTGAAGCTAGTTCAACCTGTGTTTTCTTCATTTTCATTCCTTTTTGTAAAATGTTCACTCGCTAATAGGCCCGTGGTTGAGAGATCTCCAAGGGCCGAGGGTGTTTGTACGTCTTTATCGTCTATGGTTTAGCTTTCTGCCGATTTTGATGATTCTATGGGCCTTATCCAGGGGTAAACCGTAATATTCGGCAAACCTTTCAACGGATAAGAAATTATTAAAATAATCCAAAAACAGCGTCTCAATTTTATTTTTCATTTAGTAGTACCAACTTTTATATTTTGGTTTACCGTCCCAAACTGTTAAGTGAATGCTTGAACATATTGGTATGTGGTCGGTCCTTACTTGCTTCCAAATTGGCTCCCCTTGCGTGGTATCACTTGGGGTGACATCGCAAGACGCCCAGCTTTTAGCTTCCCCCTGGATGTGGCCTAGCTCTACAATTTGAATCCGTGATTTTTCAACTGCCAGTATTTTATAAAATTCAACATTGGTCTGCTCATAGCCCCAGCTATCACTTAAGATCGTTCCAACTTTTAACTTAGCTCTAAATTCTTTTATGCGCTCGGCCTTTAAAACTTTTTGATTGCCTTTATATTCTGCCATTCTGGCCGCGCTTTCACGGTATTTCGCTACGAATTTAGCAAGGTACTCATTCCTAGCATCGTGGCTCTTGAATCGATAGTTAAAGAGCGGCTGGCTCGTGCTTCGAGAAGTAAACCCAATCGCCGCGCAATCGCTGACGAATATTTCGAGCCCTAAATCCGCGTAAACCAGTGGGGAATACTTGGCGTCATTTTTTATGTGGTCTTTTAATTTTAACATTTTTGGCCCCCTTTTATTACGATTGGTTTTTTCGTTTTTATACAAATTACGTTAGACAATTAAGCCTCCTTTACTACTGTTATGCGCTGGTATTGTACGATTACTTTTAAATCTTTATGGTCTAAGACCATGCTAGACGCTCGTTTCAATTCATTTATATCAGGTAATTCGACGGTAAAACGTGCCTCGGTCCACGAATCATTGGTCGAAAATAGCTCCAATAACTTAATGAAAAGATTCATTTGGGCTGTATTCATTTTTGTGCCTCCTTTTTGGGCTGTATTGTTAAAGATTGAACAAATTTAGTGTAACCAGTTTTTTGGAAAAAGTGGTTACACTTGGTTATTGTAACATAATTAGTGACAATTTACGCCCTTGTGGCGCGTCTATTGCACCGCTGCACCGACAAGATTTGTAACCAATGACTCGGTGCGATTGTCATTTGGTTACGTTTGGTTACACTTTGGTTACATGGTTAAGTGCTTGAAATGGTTCGTGGTTCGTGGTTCGTGTAACCAGTAACCAGATATTAAGACTAAAAGAGTTTTTAAATAAATTGGCTTTATCTAGCAAGATGTCATTCATAAAATACCCGTTTTCTAGAAACTGTTAAGGCCAAAAACACCCATTTGGTTGCAAGCAAGCGCGTTACGTTATATTATAGACCACGAACCACGAACCATGTATATTATTGCCCTTTTTTCTTCAATCCAATGCTGGTTTTGCCGATTTTTAGCTCGACCAATTCGCATTTATAGACTTGCTGTCCATTCGCTGCTTGCGCGATCGCTTCGGGCAAGGATGTTGTGGTCAAAGCGGTTGCATATTGTGGCTCTGCTTTAAGGGCCTGATAAGCTAAGCTTATGATAATTGCTGTATAGAATGCTGTTTTCATACGTTTTCCTTTCGTATAATGGTTATTGCGAGCCCCGAACCAATGATCAGGGCTGTTATTGTTAAATTGATTAATTGAATCCAAATCATAAATTACCGCAGTCTAATGTATCGTGGCCCATGTTCTCATCGAAATTGCCTTGATCATCGTAACAAGTCTCTAATATGTCCTTGTCTCTTGCTTCATTGGCTTCTAGCTGCTTGATCTCTTGCGTAATGGTGATGTGCTTAGCGGCACACGAACCAAGGGCCAAGGTCATAGACGCTGTTATCGTAAGGGCTATTAGTTTAATTAGTCTCACTATGTACTCCTAAGCTAAGTATGTTTGTTTAAGCTAAGTAATAGCGAATAGCGTGCCAAGTGTATTGGTCCTAGATTCGAGCTAATGATTGCGTATTGTATTAGTTACACGGTGCGAGCCACGAACCATGTACATACTACACGAGCAGCGCGGCCCATTACATATAGGAGAGGGGGGCTCGGTCCCCTAAAGCGATGGACCGGGGTACACCCCCAAGGTTTTTTGGAAAGCTACAGCGTTGTCAGGTCGCTTGGCTGTCCGGCCCTCGATTCTATAAACCTTCGCCACGGCGCATTAACCACGATCCTGCCATCTTTTTGCCAGTTTTCAGCCAGAATCCCGCCATACCACAAATGTGGTACTCGGACCGAGTTCCGGCCGGCACTGTAACTTTTACAATTTGGATCCAAAATCTCGAGTTCTGCAGGAACTTTTTACAATTTCACCGGTAAAATTTACAATCCGCGGGAAATCACTAGGTTTCGCAAGAAGACAGACAATGTAAGCCCTTGGCCCAAAATGCCCGAAGCAAGTAACTTTTACATTGACGCACGGAGAGTCCCCTTCCACACTGGCTTTGTGAAGGCAATCCAAACAAATTTAAAAACGAAAGTGAGCTTAAACAAGCTTACTGGGCTATTAGAGGTATATGAAGTCGATACGGGCAGGCTCGTGGCTGTGCAAAGCAGTCCCGACGAGGACCTCATCGCGGCTCGGGATTCGAGGCTCGTGGAGCGTTTGCTCCCGGACGGCAGTCTCGTACTGTGCGAGGCTACGATTGACCCTACTGTGCTGGCTAAATTCAAGTTTAAAGAGTACTCACGGTACGTTGTAGACCTCATTTGCGAGAAAATAGTCGAGGGGCAATCCCTTACTAAGATTTGCCAGCTGAAGGGCTTTCCGACTTATTCCGAATTTTGTCGGTGGAAGAGGCAGGACCCTGAGATTAAGAAACAACTTGAGGAGGCTCGGCGTGATAGGGCGGAGTTTCTAAGAGATAAAATAGTTGACTTTGCAGAAAATCTATCAGAGCGCGACGGCGACGAAATAAAAACAAAAATTGACACTTACAAATACCTGGCTTCGGTCGATGACAAACAAAAATTCGGCAATCAAAAGGGCGAGGCTCAAGTAGTCCAGCCTATACAGATTGTCGTAAATACGGGGATTGTAAGAGAATAGGAGATATAAATTGGCTAAAGTTAAATTAAAATATACGCCCATAGGGCAGTGTGCAGTACCAAACGTCACGGCGGCTACAATCGCCTCGATTCTTTCGCTCACGACTGACGATGAGTGCTTAGTCGTAGGGGTAATCGTACAGGCAGACCCAGGAAACTCGGACGAAGTGTACTTCGGCGGGGTAAACACCTCAGGGGTAGCGGACGCGGCACAAAACAAATGCACTAAGCTTACAGCCGACATGGGCTTAGCGTTTGAGGCTGACGGTAATGCAGGCGATGAGGACATGATAGTCTATGACCTTCGCCAGATGAGTTTACTAGCAGCGGTGACTTCTCAACTTGTAAACGTGTCTGTCGTTAGAATATCTGACGTACAGTACAATCGGTAGGTCGCCATGGGAATTTCATTCTTCGGTGGCGGCGGGGGCGGATCAGGAGCCGGGATACAAAAAGTAGCCGACGCTGCGGCCCTAGCACTACTCACCCCCTCAGAGGGTGACTTTGCTATCCAGCTAGATACAGACACTTTATACTATTATAATGGAGCGGCTTGGGTAATCTACTTAGATGATAGTTCCTACGCGGCTCTCGTAGCAGTGGTCGCGGGCCTTGCAGCCCACTTAGCAGACACCACAGATGCTCACGCGGCATCAGCTATCACCTTCACCCCAGCCAGCGGCATAACAGCGACAGAGGTGCAATCAGCAATCGTAGAGGCATTAACTGACTCTATCGCCTACACTGACCTTCACATAAACGATACCTCGGCTGCCCACGCAGCTTCAGCCATCGCGGTTACTCCCGCTGGCAACTTGGCAGCGAGTACGGCAGCTGCGGCCTTCACGGAACTCCAAGGCGATATCGACACGCTCACAGCGGCGAGCCACGCAGCTGTAACCCTGGCAGCGTTCGGCAGTACCCCAAATGCAAATGGTCTGACGTTGACCACTCAAGCCCTTAATATGCAGCCAGCCGACGAAACAAACCCAGGGGGTGTATCTACAGCGGCTCAGGTATTCGGAGGCGAGAAGCGTTTGCCTGGCGGTATTAACGTAGGTTCTAATGCGGCCTTAAACGCATCATCCACAATGAGTGTGATATCAACCACAAAAGGGTCGATACCAATGCCAGTGATGACTACAGCCCAAAGAGTAGCGATTGCTACTCCGGCAACTGGCCTCATGGTCTATGACTCTGACCTAGCAGGTCCGATGTCTTATGACGGCACCCAGTGGCAGTCTATGGACGGCAGAGCCGTTGTAGCGGCAGCACAAACCCCAGCGGACGCGGCAACGCTTACACCGCTAGGGTATAGAAATCAAATTTTACCAATAAGCGGCTCAGGCGGAGCTGTAACACTTGCGAACGTAGCAGGCACAAATGCCAAGGATGGAGATGTGATGACATTAATAGGAACCTCAGACACTAACACCGTGACGGTCGTATCAGCTACTAACGTAGCATTGAACGGCTCAGCTACACTTGGCCTGGATAGTACGCTCTCGCTGAAATACTATTCAAGTAAATGGCGCGAAACGGGAAGAAGCTAGATGAGTATTCAAATAGTTGAAACGGGGTACACGCCCCGCCCACTACAAGCGGTTATTCATAAATCTCTAAAGAGATTCAATGTAATCATTTGCCATCGAAGGTTTGGTAAAACAATTTTCTCTATCAATGAGATTATTGACCAAGCCCTAAGGTGTGATAGAAAAAACCCGCAGTATGCCTACATAGCTCCGACTTACGGACAGGCGAAGCGGGTCGTATGGGACTATTTAAAGGAATACACTAAGCACATCCCAGGCGTAGAGACGAACGAATCAGAATTAACCGTCCGAATCCGCAGAGCGGATAAAGACGACATGATCAAAATTATTTTGCTAGGGGCTGAGAACCCCGGCTCACTAAGGGGGATTTACCTTGATGGCGTTATCCTGGACGAATTTGCAGAGTGTGATCCAACGGTATGGTCTACAGTTATCAGACCTGCTTTGTCGGACAGGCTTGGATGGGCAATATTCATCGGTACTCCCAAGGGAACAAACCATTTGTACGATGTCTATGTGCAAGCACAGGCGACGCCGGAGACTTGGTACTGTGCCATATATAAAGCTAGTGAAACCGGAATAGTTGAGAAATCAGAGCTAGAAGCGGCAAGGGCTGTGATGTCCGAAGCCGAGTACAATCAAGAATACGAATGCTCGTTTAGTGCGGCATTAGTTGGAGCGTATTATGGAAAAGAAATCGAGATGCTCAGAACCGGAAACAAAATCACCAAAGTCCCCTATGACCCCGCAGCCGGAGTCATCACTGGATGGGATCTTGGAATCTCTGATACAACAACCATTTGGTGTGTACAGCTCATCGGGCGAGCAGTCCATGTCATTGACTATATCGAAAATTCGGGAAGCGGCCTCGATTATTACGTCGGAGAACTTAAAAAACGCGGCTACCTCTATGAAGAACACATCGTACCCCATGATGCTAAACAACGCGATCTTGGAACTGGCAAAACTAGAGTTGAAACCCTCAGATCGCTCGGCCTACAGAACATTAGAACGGCACCGAAGTTATCAGTGGCAGATGGGATCAACGCTTCCCGGTTATTGCTCGCTAAATGCTGGGTTGATGGAGAAAAGTGTAAGCGAGGAGTAGATGCGCTTACGAACTACGAAAGAAAATGGGATTCTAAAAATAAAATTTTTCAAGCAACGCCATTGCATAATTGGGCATCGCATGGCGCGGACGGGTTTAGAACACTGGCTGTGGGCCTTGACGAGAATCGTTTAACACAGAGCCAGATAGCTAATCTGCCGCGAATGGCAGACAACAAATATAATGTTTTAGGAGATTAATATGAGCGCACCAAAAGTAGAAACGCCTAATTTAAACTTAAGAAACCCTGGCAATTTAGTTGGGGATTTTGCAGTGGGGACAGTACGCGGACTTTCTGAAATAAACGAAGGGGCTAAGCAAACCCTTACAGGTAGAGTCGATCAAGGCGTAAGCCGTATGCTTACGGGCGGCCTAGCATACTCTACCGGGGGAATTTCAGAAAGAATCCTTCCAACTGACGCCACTAAAGGGCAAATGTTAGAAGACGCTGCCGCGCAGTCAGCGAAAGACGCACAAACAGTAGCGGACGCAGAAGTAGAAAAAAGAAAAGAAGCAATACGAACCAGAGTAAACGCCGAAGTAGCCTTGCGCGTTCGCCAGCCGGGAAGGTCACAGACCTTGCTTACGCCAGCGACAGGAAACTCGCCACTACCACGAGCTAATAACTCTATATTAACAGTAGGAAATAAAAATGGCCGATAAATTAACAGTCAAAAAAATTAAAACAAAAGTAGCTGGACTTAAAAGTGCTCGTTCTACTTTAGATACACATTTGCAAGATATTGCAGACTTCATGCTGCCAAACAAAAATACTATCACCACAAAAAAGCAGCCAGGTGAGAAAAGAAACTTAGCAATTCTTGATAACACAGGGATGTACTCTCTAGAGCTGCTCGCGGGCCAATTGCACGGGCTTCTTACAAACCCTAACTCTGAATGGTTTGAGTACACCACTGGCGATGCTCAGCTTGACAAGGACGATGAGGTAAGAAAATTTTTGCAGAAAGCTGCAAAGCAAACTCACAATGTTTTAAACGGCTCAAACTTTCAAACCGAGGTCCATGAACTTTACTTAGATGAAGTGGGGTTCGGCACAGCTGCGATGTACATAGAAGAAGACGACGTAGACGTAGTTCGATTTTCTACTAAGTTCATTGGAGAATACTGGATTGATGAAGACTCTAAAGGACGAGTAAACCAAATCTATAGATGTTGGAAATGGAGCGCGTACCAATTAATCGAAGAATTTGGCGAAGAGAAAATGCCTAAGAAGGTTAAAGAATCTTTTAATAAAGGCGATGATCAAAAATTTGAGTGCATCCATGCCGTTTATCCTAGAAAAATGGTAGACATAAAATCTAAAAGCCCAATGAAATATATTTCTCAGTATGTTCTACCAGAACTAGACCATGAAATAGATATGGGCGGATATAGAGAATTTCCTTACGTTGTTCCCCGCTGGTCAAAAGGCACAGGGGAAAAGTACGGACGCTCACCGGGTATGACGGCTTTGCCAGAGGTTAAGACACTTAACACAATGACTGAGACCATGATCATAGGCGCTCAGAAATTAGTTGACCCGCCATTACAATTACCAGATGACGGATTCGTCTTGCCAATTATTACAAAACCTGGCGGAATGAATTTCCGTCGAAGTGGCACAAGCCCTGACTCTAAGATTGAGCCGATCTTTAACGATACTCGTTTAGATTTTGGGTTTGAAGCTCTAAGAGAGCGTAGAACTAGAATCAGAGAATCGTTCTTTGTTGATCAGTTAATGCTTCAGCAAGGGCCAGCTATGACGGCGACAGAGGTACTACAAAGAACAGAAGAAAAGATGCGCTTGCTTGGTCCAATGTTAGGGCGGCAGCAATCTGAGTTCTTACGTCCTATGATTGACCGGGTGTTTGCGATTATGGTTAGAAAAGAAATTATTTTAGAAAAAGAAATCCCTGCTAAATTAAAGGGTAAAGTTATTGCGGTGAAATATTCTTCTTTGATTGCAAAATCTCAGAGATTGGCAGATGCTCAGAACATCCTAAGATCTATCGAGGCAGCGGCACCGTTCATTAATATGGACCCAAGCGTAGCAGATAACTACGACGGAGACGCAGCGGTAAGAATTATTGCAAATGTGTTCGGTACTCCTGTGGAACTTATTCGCGATGTTAAACAAATCGCGGCTATCAGGGACGCACGAGCCAGGGCGCAAGCGGCAGCACTAGAAGCCGAGAAACAAAAACAAAACGTGGAGAATGCCTCAAAGGTAGCCACGACAATGAAGACAGCTCAAGGGGCATAGAGCATGAAACCAGAAGTTATGAAAAAGGCCGGGAAACAAGCTGGCCTTACTCAAGCGTACCAGAACGTATTTTCTACTATTGAGGGTAGACAGGTGCTTTTTGATTTAATGAAGAAGCACAATATCCTTTCTGAATCTTTTGACGGGAACGTGAACAACGCTCTAGTAAAAATCGGGGAGCGTAAGGTTGTTTTAGAAATTCTTAATAAGTTAAATTACAACGTCAACAAAATGAAAGAAAGGATAGACGAATATGCTCAAGATAATGAATAGGCACTATGTACTTATGGATGCAGTAACAGACCCAGCGGGAGGCGGAGGCACACCCCCAGCCACTCCTCCGGCAACGCCGCCAGCGGGAGGCGCACCGACAGATTGGATGGCCTCACTCCCTGACGACATTAAAGCAGAGCCATCATTAAAGTTGATCAAGGATATTCCTTCACTTGCTAAGGGCTACGTTAACGCACAGAAAATGGTCGGCGCGGACAAAATTGTTATCCCTGGCAAACACGCCACAGAAGAAGACTGGCAGGGTGTATACACCAAGCTCGGCTTGCCTAAGGAGCTTAAGGACTACGACGTAAAGTTCAAAGACGGCCTAACAATAGATAAAGAGTTCTCAGAAGCTTTCAAGGGCACAGCGCATAAGCTAGGTATTTTGCCAGCGCAAGCTCAGAAATTAGCAGACTGGTTTTCAGAAGCTAATGGAGCGGCAGAAACAAAACTTGCGACAGAGTTTAAAGCTAAGCAGGATGAGCGAATCAATGCTCTTAAACAGGAATGGGGCAATGCCTTTGACAAAAAGACCCAAGGCGCTCGTAACGTAATAGCCGAACTTGGAGATAAGGAATTAGTGAAGTATTTAGAAGACACTGGTTTAACGGGCGAGCCCCAATTAGTTAAAGTTTTTGCGGCCATCCATGAAAAGTTTTATAAAGAATCGACTGAAGTCGGGGGCGCGGCAGGAACAGGCGGAATGGCTATGACTCCTAAAGAAGCTCAGGCGGAAATCGCTAAGATTAACGGGGACATGAAGCACCCATACTTTATAAAAGATCACCCCGGCCATAAGGCTGCGGTCGCAGAAATGCAAGAACTTTTTAAACAATTAAGTCCAGCTCGAAAATAATTATTGACAACAAATTCCGGTTAGGTAACGCTTTAAGACAGAGGCAATTCCTAATCGGAATCTCATCACGCTAAAAGCAGCTACGAGCTTTACTCGAATCCTCCTTTAGAGGGCAATTCAAAAAAGACAGAAATTTTTTAAATTAAACCCTAATAATGGAGGACAGTAATGTCTCAAGAAATTACGGAGAATTTTTCGCAGCAATACGCTTCGAACGTTTTCCATCTCTCTCAACAAAAAGGATCTCGTCTTCGTTCTGCTGTACGAAACGAATCTCAAAAAGGTAAATCAGCATATTATGACCGTATCGGTTCTGTTACTGCGGTAAGAAAAACTGGTCGTCATAGCTCAACCCCACAATTAGATACGCCTCACTCTAGACGTATGGTTACTTTGGAAGACTACGAATGGGCTGACTTGGTTGATGATCAAGACAAGATTCGTATGCTCCATGACCCTACATCTGAATACGCAATTGCGGCTATGTGGGCAATGGGTAGAGCAATGGATGATGTTATCATCGAAGCTCTTGGTGGAACGGCTTACTCTGGTGAAGCTGGCGGAACTTCTGTAGTTCTTCCTTCTGCTAATAAATTAGCAGCCCACTCAGGTTCAGCTCTTTCCGATCTAAACGTAAAAACTTTGCGAGCAGCTAAGCGATACTTAGATGCAGCCGAAGTTGACCCTTCTATTTCTCGATTTTTCGTTTGTACTGCAAAACAAATCGAGTCTTTGTTAGGCCAAACTGAGGTGACTTCTGCCGACTACAATACTGTTAAGGCATTAGTTCAAGGCGAAGTTGATACCTACATGGGATTCAAATTCATTTCTTTGGAGCGATTAGTTACTCAAACAGCTGCCCTTTCTGGTTCTACTTCTACGGGTGCGGTTGGTTCTGGTTCTTCTTTAGTTGGTTGCAGACTTTGTTACGCTTTTGCGATGGACGGAGCTTTGTTATCAATCGGTGAAGACATGGTGGGTTCAATCGATAAGCGTCCAGATAAGTCTCTTGCGACTCAAGTTTACGCCAAAATGAGCATTGGTGGAACTCGCATGGAAGAAAACAAGGTTGTGCAAGTGCTCTGCACGGAATCATAATAGGAGGCTTAAATGGCTACGTTATATGGAGATCAATACAATAACGCTTATGTTGTAAAACCAAGCGTTAAAATTCCCCCAGGCCGCGTGAGCGGTGATAAAAAGATCATGTACTTTGAATACACTATCACTGCGGCACCGACTAACGCAGATGTGATCAAAGTTGGTCGTCTTCCTAAAGGGGCAATGGTATTTGCAGCGGGTTTAAAATTTACTGATCTAGGTACTGCGGGAACGCTTGAACTTGGACACTCAGCGAATTTGAACTCTGGCGATACCACTGTTGCTGCCGATGCAGACGCTTTCTTAGCATCTGTTGACGTAAACACGGCAGGGGATTTCGTCACTATGGATCAGCAACAAGAAGCGGGCGGCGCTTTAGCAGGACACTTGAAAGAGTTTGCCTCTGAAGTTGACGTTGAGATTCTTGTTACTGCGGCATGGACTGTGACTTCTGGAACTATCAAAGGTTTCATTGAGTACGTTACTATCTAAAGGAGCAAGAGAGTGTCAGTAAGTGATGTTTCAATCGTGAATGATGCTCTCGCGCTAATTGGGGCTGATAGAATTATCAGCCTCGATGCCGATACTAAAACTGCGCGTTTATTCAAGGAACAATTTCCTAAAACTAGAGATGCTCTTTTAGAAGCTCACCCTTGGCGGTTTGCTGTAAAGAGAGTGGCCCTAGCTTTATCTGACGAAACGCCCGCATACGAGTACAGTTATTACTATGTTCTTCCGACTGATTGTCTGAGGGTCATAGAGCTTTCAAGCCCCACAATAGACTGGGAGCGCGAAGGAAAATTAATTGCTACTAAGGGGCAAGTTGAAGGCTGTCGATATATTCGCAGAATCACGGAGCCAGGTTTATTTTCCGCTAATTTTTCTAAAGCACTAACAGCAAAACTAGCTTATGAAAATTGCTACTCTGTAGTTCAAAGTTTAGAATTAAAAGAAAAATTAAAAGAGATGTACCTCATGGCCCTTGGCGAAGCTAGAAGCTACAGTGCGCAGGAGGCTTCTCCTAAGCAGCCGTATGCAAATCAGTGGCTAAATTCTCGCTACTAAGGGGACGCTATGAAGTTTAATAATTTAATGAATAATTTTACTTCGGGTGAGTGGTCTCCTAAGATGAAGGCCCGTAACGATGCCGAACAGTATTTTAAATCTTGCGAACAAATCGAAAACTTTCTAGTAAAAATTTACGGCGGTGCTTTTAGAAGACCTGGCTCTGTGCGAGGTGTCCTAAACGCAGGAAGCTTAGCGCGCCTTCAAGGCGCACTGGCTGTGGGCGCAGACCTTGGTACAGTTAAGTCAAAAATGATTCCCTTTGTACTTTCCACTGGCGTTAAATATATGCTTGTGGCGGTTGACGGACTTCCTAGTACGAAGTGGTTTATGTTTCGTCCGGACGATTTGTCAATTGCTTCTCCTGTTATTCAGACGAACTCTTTCACAGATATCTCAGCTAGTGCGGCGTCTTTAAAATACGTCCAAGTGGGAGACTTTTTATTTATCGTGGACGGCGCAGGAGTAGCGCCACTTAGAATTTTACATCTAGATCAGGCAAGCGGTGATTTTTATTTACGCATGACTTTTCAAATGCCTTCAATAGCTTCATTTCAATTTTGGACAGGTGTTCCGTTTTTACCTATTCAAGCAAACGGATCAAGCGTTAATCTAACACCTAGCGGAACTACAGGCTCTATCACCATAGCAGCCTCGGCTTCATTTTTTGATGCGGGCCATGTGGGATGTTTATTTAAATTTAATGCTGCGGGCTCTACTGGACTTGCTTTTATCTCGGCCTACACTTCCCCTATTCTTGTCAGTGCGACAATCGTAGGAGGTACGTCAGTCGCGGCCACGGCCCACGGCACAGCGGCAGGTACATCATGGGAAGAAGCTGCATGGAGCGATTTTCGCGGCTGGCCCCGAACTATCACTGGCTTTGAGGGCCGCATTATAGCCGGAGGATCAGCGAGCTATCCAGATACCATTTGGGGAACTCGTGCAGGTAATGTTCTTGACTTCATGGAAAGACCTTTTGAGCAAGATGATTTGTTCACTGGGTACACCGAAGATAATTCACGGCCATTTACACTGACACCAAACTCTCGTGAGGCGAGTAACATTCGCGCCTTATCCAGTGATAAAACTCTTTTGATCCATACGGATCGCTCGGAGATTGTTGGCTATGGGTCACAAGGTGCTTTGGGTCCGAATGATTTTAATTTTCCTTCTTCTACTTCTTTTGGTGCTAACACTCCAATGCCTACGCGGGTAAATAATTATGCAGTGTTTGTACAAAAGGGCGGACGAAAACTAAGAGACGTAATTTTTAACTACGAGCAAGATCAGTACAAGTCTACTGACCTTTCGTTTATATCTGATCATTTAATTCCCGGTGAGGACAACAATGACCAGGGTGATTATATTGTCGAACTAGCAGCGGCCAATTCTGATAGCTCATACCTGTATGTAAAAACAGCCAATGGGCGTTTGCTTTGCTTGGTGCTAGATCGAGATTATCAAATCAATGCTTGGTGCAGAGTTAAGCTCGGCGGAACTGTATCGACTGACATTACTACTGAAGGTGGGCCAAGTGTTAAATCCATTTGTGCCATAGACGGTGAGACAGGTCGAGGCGATAGAGTGTTTATGATAGTGCAGCGAGTGGTTAACGGGACTTCTATAATTCATCTTGAATACTTTGATGAAGTAAACGAAGACGATGAAATCACTCTAAACACGAGCCTTGATAGCGGCGAGGCTACATACGCCATCATGGACCACAAAACTCGGTACATTAAAAATGCGGTTGATCGCAAGTACAGTCTTGATCATTTAAAAGGCGAGACTGTCCAGGTCATAGCCGATGGCCAGTACATTGGTACAAAAGTAGTGAACTCAAGTGGTGAAATATCCATAGGCACTACTCCGACCTCGTACACGACTACAGACAATGTTGTAATCGTGGGCTTGCCGTGTCCTGCTTACCTTAAGCCTATGCCGATTGAAATTGGCCAGCAGGTGCCGGGGTCTCCACAAGGGTTTATTAAACGCGTTGAAGAATGCGTAATTAAATTTTATAAAACCTACGGCGCTAAATACGGCCACAGCATTAGCTCTTTAGACAGCATTGATTTTAAAGACCCCACAGCTGCCATGAACGCGACCCCCGTCATGTTCACTGGCTTTAAACGCGTGGCCATGCCCACAGACTATGAACGTGAATGCCAGGTTATGATTAGCCAGGAAACTCCTTGGCCGTGTAACGTCCTAGCGATTACGTCAAAGGGGGCATTATATGATTAGTGTGCTTCCGTCCAATATTAAACATTTAAATAAATTTAAGTTTAAGCCAAAAAGAATTTTTGAGGAAGGCAGCATAATAGCTGCTCGTGAGAAAATAAAAAACGGCTTACCAGCCTACACTCTGGTTGATGAACATTACCATGTGGTAGCTATCATAATCGGGACCCCACAATACGGCGGGGTACTTGAGGCCAGTGCTATTTTTTCGGATTTAATACACAAGAATAAAGTCGAGTTTCACAAAGCCTGTATGAACATTTGTGCAATTTTTCTGGATGCCTACAATTATCACAGGATTCAAATGACTGTTCGATGTGACTTTGTTGCTGGACAGAAATGGGCTGAAAGCTTAGGATTTAAAGCAGAGGGAATTATGTACAAGTACGGTGCCGATAAATCTGATTATATTATGTACGCGAAGGTGGTGTAACATGGCCATACCTTTAGTATTGATGGCAGCCGGAACAGCCCTACAAATTTTCGGAAACCTTCAAGCCAATTATAACCAAGCCCTTGCTGAGGAAAAGAATGCACAGTTCTATAAAGAACAGGCAGACTTTGTACTCGATTCTACTTTCCGAGAAAGTGAGATTGCCAAGGGGGCCTATGAGGCCCGTAAAGGCCAGCAAATTTCAGCCATATATCGAGGCGGGGCGGACTTGTCCGGCTCAGCTGCGGCCATTGTGGCTAATACCATTGCGGAGAAAGCCGACGAGCTTGCGGCGATTAAACGTAAAGGAGAGCTTGATTACAAACTGGCTATTTTAAGATCCAGAAATGCAGCTAGTTCGGCCAAAGAACTTAGAGATCCGGTAAATAATATTTTGCAATCAGCGACTATTTTGACTAAAAATTTAAGTTCAAACGCAGAAGCAGGAAACATGATTTTCAGTAGCCTTGGTGGACAAGTGCGCGGCAATTCGGGAACTCCCGCGTCGCCCGGCACAGGAATCACTTTAGCTAATGATAGTAAATTTAGCTACGGGTCAAAGTCTCGTGGCTACTTGGGCGACTATAACTTTTAAGGGGACGTAAATGCCAGTAATACCAGGCACACAGGAATCACAAGTTTTAAATCCAAGTTCTCCTGTACCTATCGGGAGCACTGGCGACGCTCGTTTACAGGGCGAAACTATTGAGCGATTTGGTGCGGCTATGGTTTCCTTAGGCGATGCACTAGACGTTGCTGGCCGCGCAGCTAAGAGCGAGAAATCTAAAATTGATGTGGCCAATGCTGAGAACAAATACCGCTTTGCGCTTTTGCAGCGTAGAGCGCAGCAAGCAGGGGCCGCCCCCATCCCAGAAGACACCAATGGCTTTGGCGCGGTTGAAGCCGTAGCTAAGGACATGGACCCAATTGCTCAGGAAATTGCCTCTAGTCTTGAAGGTGAAGCGCAAGCTAAATTTTTAGCAAAGGCCGGAGATATCCTAAACGACAATTCTGTGATCATTTGGGCAGATGAAGTAAAAAAGAGAGCTGAGAATAATAAAGCGGCACTTGAGCAACTTGTTGCTAGTAGCGGGCAACTTGCTCGCATGAGCGATGATCTTAAAGACACAGGCTTTATGATGGACCATGTGGAATCAGCGATTATGGATAATAACGACATAGCTCCTGCACAGCAAAGAATTGATGTGCTGGCCGCTAAAAAGTCCGTTGTTATGGATTCCATTCAAGGACGCCTCTCAAAAAATAATTACGCAGAGGCCGAGATTGTACTAGAAGCGTATGGTGGAAATTTATTCACGCCCCAGGAAAAAGCAAAGCAGTTAGATGAAATCCGTAACACGGAAAATTCGTTCTATACTCGCGAGCTTAATAAACTTACTCGTGACGAGAAACAAGTCGCTAAAGCTAAGGCGGCGTCTGAGGATAAATATCTAGCATTCTTTTCTACAGCACTTGGACAAGCAGGAAACTCAGATGTAAAGCGCGAGCCAATCATTCGCGATATTGAGTTAATGAAACTTGCAGGAAAAATAGATGTCTCAAAGGCTGACGCTTTGATAGGCAATAAAGTTTTTAAAGATCAAGCCGATGACAAAAAAGATATTGAAATTACTACCCGTGCTTTTAAGACAGGTAATTTTCAAGAAGCCATTGACACTATCACAAAAATTAAAGGTGTTAGCCTTAGTTACGACCGTGCTCAGCAAATGGTCAACCGCTTTGAGCAATGGAAAGAGCGCGGTAAAAATGATCCAATTGCTCGTCAGCGTGTTCAATCAGGTGAGGATTTGATTCGGGCCCAAGGAGCTGAGAGCATGACTGACATGATGAACTCACTCGCTAAACGTCAGCTTCAAACTAAAGTGAATGTGGCCGTTCAACAATACTACCGAACACTTCAAGGAAATCCTCAAGCTGACCCAGATGTGGTATCACGCAGCATCCTTGATAAACAGTTCGGTGTTAGTACCCAGTCTGTTCGCGGGAACTCTGATATTTACGCAGAGACTTCTTTACAGGGGTTAAATAAGATGGCCGAAAAAACAGTCCAAGACGGGCGAGCTTTAAAATCTAAAGGGCTATTGACTCCGGCGAAGAACAAAGAGATTTTACAGAAACTTCAAGATATTAAGAAAAAACAATTAGAGTTACAGATTAAGAACCCACAATTTAACAACGGGTCAAACTCTAACCAAGAAACTAGTAAGACTTCAGGCGGAGCAAGGGGTAAATAATGGAACCAATATTTCAACTAGCTCAAAATGATTTTGAAAAAACACCAGAAGTAGATTTTGAGGAATACGCCAGGAACAATGGGTTTGGGCCGCAGTTAGATAAAGTAAAGGCGGAACTTGAAAAAGAAAAAATGGACGAGTTTAGTAAATCAGCTCTTAAGCCAGCGGACGGCGCGGCCCCAAATACAGACATCAATCCTGCTAAGGGATTCATGCAAGGCGCGGTCGATCTAGCTGAGACGGCTACTAATGGCATGATTGATGTGGCCGACTTTATGGAGACTACCGCTCAGAAAATGGGGATGTGGTCGGGCGATCTTATCAATGATTCCATGAAAGTAAATTGGGCGGAAAAACTAAGTTCCCCAGAAGACTCCCTGGCTGTTCGCTCAGCTCGGGCGATCACTCGCTATGGCGCTCCCGTCGCGGCCTCTATGGGGGCTGGCTTAGGTCCAGCGGCTACCTTGGGTGTTAGTGCTCTTTCTGATTTTCTTTTAATAGATCCAAAACAAGAGCGATTGGCTGACATTATAGTTAATGAAATGCCGGAGCTTAAAAATTTTCCTGCGGCCTATAATATTGTGTCCTCCCTTTCCACAAAGAAAGATGACTCAGCACTTGCTAGTCGATTTAAAAACATGGTTGAAGGGCTTGTTATCCAAGCTCCTATGGTTGGCGCGGGTATGTGGGGCATCACAAAGGTTTCTAAGAAATCTGCCGATGCGGCTAAGCTTGCTGAAAACGCAAGCTCAGTGACTAAACCAGTTGTGGCGGAAGTGAAGACGGCGGAGCAAATTGCTCAAGAAGCTATCGTTCCGCAAATTGATTTATTTGATTATGCCGCTACAAAAGTAGCTCAGGGCGGGCAAGTAAAATTTAATTTAAACAATTCAAACGTCGTAGAATATGCGGCGGAATATAGAAAAGCTAATCCTAACGGTGTGTTCACACGCGGCCCTAAGGATTTTGATGAACTAGACATGGGTGCAAAAGATATCTTAACGGACCCAGAAAAACTAAATACTCTTTTGGGCTGGCGCTTAGGTGATCGCCCATTGACGGACGCTGAAACAAAGGCGTCGCAATATTTAATGCGAAACTCTACTGATTCAGTAGTTGACGCGGCAAGGGCATACACTAAGAACAACACAAAAGAAGACTTAGTTCATTTGGCCAATATGATAGACACGCACGTTTACATTAACTCTGTACGCGGGGGCGCAGGCTCAGAAGCGGGTAGAGCTTTGAACGCGCACAAAGTAGCAGCTGAGATGGCAGGAAAATCAGTAGATGAATTTAACGCCATTATGACGGCTGAGAATCGTGCAAAACTTTTAGATGATATTTTAAAGTTCGGCGGCGGCGAGGACCAGTTATCAGACACAGCTAAGGCCATAGCAGCACTGGGTGATTTAGGTCCAGATGAAGCGGCCATGGCGGTAGAGCGAATCATGGCAAACTCCGGCGGACTTTCTAAAAAAGTAAATGAAGTAGCAAAGGCTATCTCATACAATTCACTTTTAGGTATTAAGTCAGCTGTGGCCAATCACTTTAACAACGGACTTACAAACGTAAAAAGACAAACCGATAATTATTTGGCTGCTACCATAGGGACGCTAAAAGGCTCGGAAGACGCCCTTACTTTTTCGCAGGCTAATAGCTACCTTGGTAGCAGTATCTCTGCAACACTTGAAGGCTTTCAAGCTATGGGTGAAGCATTAGCGAAAGGTAAAGGCGGCCCTGCCAATATCGTAAAGGCTGACTTTGTAAATTCACCAAAACTTTTATCTCAGACTTTAGATATTCCGGTTGAAAGAAACATGGGATATTACACCCTTGGTAAAATAGCTGACACTGTGGGACTGGCTATGTCTGCCCCATCTAGATTCAATGCCACTGCCGATGCGTTCTGGGGAACAGTTTCCTACCGAGGAAAACTTGCAGAATTAGCAAATAATAAAGTAGCCGAAATGGGACTTGAAGGCGCAGAAGCTAAAACCATGTTTAAATCTATTATGGCTACCCCTGACGCTGACCTTCACCAATTGGCAAAGGCTCATGCAGAGGAGATGACATTCTCTAAGCAAATGAGCTTTGAGGACTGGGGCGCAGAAGACGCTTCCCGTCCGGCACAAATAGGGCTTGCTACTAAAAATTTAATTGAAAAATTACCAATGGGCGAAGTGGTATTCCCGTTCTTTAAAACTTCAGCGAACGTCATGGAGTACACAGCAAATAATTCACCTTTGGCGTTATTGATTCCAAATTCTAATACTCTTAAGTCCATTCGCGCTGGCGGCAAAGAAGCCGACTTAGCAATGGCAAAAGTAACCACTGGCTCTATCGGCCTTGGTATTGCGACGTACTTAGCTTCTACGGGAATGTACTCAGGCCCCGACACTAGAAACCCGCGCATACGCCAAGCCCTTGCAGAAACAGATAAAGGCTGGCAGCCAGATTCTATATCGGTTGATGGCAAGTGGGTGAATGTACAAAGACTTGATTACACAAACTCTCTTTTAAGATTGGGCTCTGTGCTTGCTTCGACTAGAAACTATGTTTCTAAAGATGAATACGAACAGCTGGCCATGATCTCAGCCTCAGCCGTCGCAGACTTTATGACTCCTGAAATGATGGTTGAGAGCTACTCAAAATACATGGATTATTTTAGCGACATCATAAAAGGACAAGACCAGGATAAAGCGATAAAAGCAGTAGCCCAAGATATCGGCGGACGCTTTAATCCTTTATCTGCAATGCAAAGAGAAGTTACTCAAGCTTTTGTAGATCCATATAAAGCCGACACAGCTGGCTTCACGAAAATGGACGGCTTTACTGAGGGTCTAATAGCCAAGTATAAAGCGGTCAATCCGTGGCTTTCTGAGGAACTTCCTATTTCTAGGAATATGTTTGGCGAGCCCCTGCTTGCTCCATTCGGAAGTCTAGAAGAAGGCCAGGACATTAAAAATTATTTATCTCCGTTTGCTTCCCACAAAAAGGAAAATTCGCAGCTTGTAAACACCCTGGCTAAAATGAATGGGTTCTACGAGCAAATGGCACCGATCAATAAGGATATGCCGAAGCTTGATTTAGCCATGCCTTCTAGGACCTTTACTTATAAAGGCGTGAGCATAGACCTTAATCCGACCGAGTACGAAAAATATGTTATGTACTCTGCCGGACTTAATCTTGACATGACAAGTTTTGGCGGTGAAAATTTACGAGATAGTCTTGATAAAGTTACAAAAGCAATTGTGCCCAATACCAAAGACCCTATGACTCCATTTGCCTACAAACGGCTTTTAGGAGTGGTGTCTAAAGTAGTCGGCCAGTATAGAAAACAAGGTCAAGCGCGAATGCTCTCTGACCCTGATATTATGAGTAAGTGGACCAAGGCGCAGGAAGCATCAATGCAATTACAAGATTATTCGGACATAGGAGAATAGATGACAGTCAGTCAAACACAAATAGACCAAAACTACTTCGGTGATGGGACCACTACTAATTTTCCGATTCCATTTGAGTTCATATCAAATGATCAAATCAAAGTTGACCAATATGATTCCGTCACTGAGGCCACTACCACATTAAGTGAAGGAGTGGACTACTCTTTAGATTTAATTCCCGCTCAGAATGTGGTGTTTAGTACGGCCCCCGATTCAAATAAAACTATCACAGTTTACCGCGACACACCTCGTTTGCAGGAAGCTGATTATATTGAAACCGGAGCTTTCCCAGCTGAGGCGCATGAGACAGCTCTTGATAAAATCGTAATGATGATTCAAGAACTCGACGCTCAAGTAGAAGAAGGCGCGCCGACTGTATCGACGGGCGTAGTAGTTTTGCCTCAGCAAACAATTTCATCAAGTGAAGAAATCACCGTTGGTAATGATAACACCCAGCTGGTTAAGAAAATTATAGCTGACGCTGCAAACGTAGGAACAAATGTCATCGCTGACGGCACGACCAACTGGCAAGAACTTAGAATCATCGGAGCATCTGATTCTCTGCCTGTGACAATTTCAAGTAATACGAATTTAAAACTCAATGGTGACATTGAGCTAAATAAAGGAACAACATTAACACTGGTATGGGACGAAGACGAAGCGTACTGGCTAGAAACATCAAGGAGAACATAGGTATGAAACAGTTTTTAATTTTCTTGCTGGTCTACTGCCAGCTATTCACAGGTATCCCAGCTTTTGCTGAGCAGAGGATTATCACGGCTGACATCATAGAAGGTCAGGATTCTGGTAAAAACTACGCGGGCAATAAAGGCCACTTTGAAAGGAATGTTAACGGCATTTCTGCTTACGCGGACGCTGCGGGAACTTCTGCGGTTGATGGAACTGGGGGCGCACCTACTTTGACTTGTACTCGTACAACGTCTTCTCCAATCTCAGGCGATGGAATGCTACTTATCACTAAGGATGCAGCCAATCGTCAGGGTAACGGATGCTCTATGGCCTTTAGTATTGACTCAGGCGATAAAGCGACCATGCAGCAAATTGAGTTTAGTTCAATCGTTCCATCGGGAACTTTTGCTGCGGGAACTGATACGACAAATAGTGATATCATCGTTCAAGTTTACGACGTTACAAATGCTGCGATCATACCCGTGCAAGGAACAGGAAGACTGTTTTCAAATTCTTCCTCCCTGGCTGAGCCGTTTCGTGGCTACTTCCAAGCAGCTCCGAACTCTACTTCATACCGCTTGATCTGGCACGTTACTTCGACTTCTGCCAGTGCGTACACGGTCGGAGTTGATAACGTAAAAATTCAAAAAAGCAAAGTATCTTTAGGAGCAATGATAACCGACTGGGTAACTTGGACGCCCACAGGGTCATGGTCTACAAATACTACCTACACGGGCAGATGGAGACGAGTAGGTAATTTGCTTCAATCTATTGTAAATGTGACACTAGCTGGCGCTCCCACTACAGCGGACTTAACTATCAATTACATCCCCACTGGCCTTAGTCTTGATAGCACTAAAGTTCCTTTCACTGGCGGGTTTGCGCAGTTGGGGTATGGGACAATTTTAGATTCCGGCACAAGAATTTATCCAGCAATAGGTTCTTATAATGGGGGCAATTCTGCGTTTGTTAACCACACTGAATCAGGAAACACTGGACTAGTTAACCAAGCCAATCCAATGACTTTTGCTTCTGGCGATCAGGTTAATGTGTTTTTCGAAGTTCCAATCGTAGGATGGGGCGGAACAACGCAAATATCTGACGGATACGACAGTAGGCCAGTCGCGGCCAGATACAGTACAGCTGTGGCGCAAGCAATAGCTAACGGGACAGATACAATTGTAGATTTTGGAACTAAAGATTTTGACCTTGCTGGTTCAGTAACAACCGGGGCTTCTTGGAAATTTACGGCCCCGTCATTTGGATACTACAAAGTTTCTTGCCTTGTTGAGTTTACAAACGGCGGAGGCTGGTCAAACGTCGGCAATGAAGAATCGTTTATTAGTCTTTATAAAAATGGAAGTTCTCAGTATCGAATTGCATCCATTCAGGCTCAAGCAGCCCATGGAAACTATGTGGCCCTGCCTTGCGCAAGTACCACGATTCCTTTAAGCGCGGGCGACTATATAGATTTAAGAATCTATCAAAGCTCAGGAGCTTCGTTGAATTTATTGGGGTCAGCGATAGCCAACTGGATTGCCATTGAACGAGTTCCGGCACCTACAACTGTCAGCATGGCGGAGAAGTTTGCTTTCATGGCCGAAGGCGCAAGCTCATCGGCTCTTGGGACCAACACGGTAATTCCTTTTAATACTCCGAGTGAAGACACACATAGTTGTTGGAACTCTACGAATAAAGACTGCGCTGTTCCTTATTCTGGGACGTACAAAGTTACTTGTGCAGCCAGGGCCACGTTTGCAGGTGCTTCGGTAAATCAATATATGGATGTGATTATCCAGGTTGATACTGTAACAAAGCGAGAATTTGTGAAGTATCTTGAAAACACTGGCGTTGCTGCGATCTCGGTAATTGCAAGCTATCAAGCTAGATTGACGGCTGGTCAGAAAATTAGATGTTTGGGAGATACAAATTTAACAGCTGGCACTTTAACGACTGGCGCGACCCACACTTATATGGAAATAGCTTTAATAAAATAACCTAAGGAGGGTTTATGAAAATCGTATTAATCTTGGCTTTGTTGCTCTTAGCAGGATGTTCCCACTCAATCATCGCAAAGGACTGTAAGCCAGTTGAAGGTGATCCAAAATTTGTTTGCAGGTCTGTACTGCCATGGAACTAGGAGCTGAAAACTCATCGCTCATGCGTCGCTATGTCACCCTGGCTGAAGCCGTGAGCTTCGTGTCAGTGGTGGCCATAGCTATCGTTTGGTTCTCAGGAACTTATCAAAGCAAAGAAGAAGCTAAGAAAGTCGATACCCGAATCCAGGCGCTAGAAGACGACATGAGGGCTATGAACAGAGGAATAAACCAGATTGCCAGTGATGTGTCGTACATTAAGGGACGACTTGAACCGAAGGCTAAATGATGTGCGAAGCACTGACAAACCGTGATTTAATTTTTATTATAGTTACGGTTTGCTGCGCGCTATTAGAACTCTACTTAGGTAAGTCTGACAAAACAAAATCTGGCTCAATCTTAGAATTACTTTACAATTTGTTAATCGCGATTATGCGAAAAAAATAGGAGCTTTAATGGAAATGGTAGCTAGAAAAAAAGTACTTGTTAAAAATGACAATGATAAATTTGACCTTAAAGGTGCAAATGTAATTATCGTAGAAAAAGGCGAAGGCGGCTCAGGGAGCCAGGGGCCTGCCGGGCCCCAAGGGCCTCAAGGCGTTCAAGGACCTAAGGGCGATAAGGGTGAACCAGGAGCCATGGGCATACAAGGTGCCGCTGGCGAGATGGGCCCCGCAGGTCCTATCGGTGAAAAAGGTGCTCAAGGCGAAGTCGGACCCCAAGGTCCTGAAGGAATCCAAGGCGCAATCGGTCCCGCTGGTCCCGCTGGCGAAGCTGGTCCTCAAGGAGCGCAAGGCGAGAAGGGCGATAAAGGCGACCAAGGCGCAGAAGGCCCGATGGGTCCTCAAGGAATCCAAGGCATTGACGGTGCAGTCGGTCCTCAAGGAGCGCAAGGCGACATGGGCTTAGACGGTGTAGCCGGAGCACAAGGTGAGCAAGGTCCTCAGGGAATCCAGGGTCTTCAAGGTGAGATTGGTCCTCAAGGAGCGCAAGGCGAAGTTGGTCCACAAGGCATTCAAGGTTTGCAAGGTGAGATCGGCCCTCAAGGTCCACAGGGTGAACAGGGTGTTGAAGGTCCCGTTGGTCCTCAAGGTGGACAAGGTGACGCTGGCCCCGCTGGATTACAAGGTGAAGTAGGTCCTCAAGGCGTACAAGGTGTTGAAGGCCCCGCAGGTCCTCAAGGCATTCAAGGTGAAGTCGGCGCTCAAGGTCCACAAGGTGAGCAAGGTTTAGCCGGAGAAGCTGGCGCTCAAGGCCCACAAGGTGAAGTCGGACCTCAAGGCCCACAAGGCATTCAAGGTGAAGTCGGACCCGCAGGTGCTCAAGGCGAAGCTGGACCCATTGGCCCACAAGGCATTCAGGGTGAGATCGGTCTTCAAGGCGCACAAGGTGAGCAAGGCGTTCAAGGAGAAATCGGTCCTCAAGGCGCACAAGGTATTCAAGGCGAAGTTGGTCCTCAGGGTCCAATGGGCTTAGAAGGTTTTGAAGTTTTAGAAGCTGATCCAGTGGCTCCGGCATTTGCGGAAAAATGGATTCTTCTAACTCGCGCAGCTCAAGATGTGCCTGAGAAATTTACTTTGTGCATCCAAGGCACAGATAAAATTTTCAAGTTAGATTTAGTGTAATTAAAAGCGGGGTAATTATGCCCCGCTATTTTTAGGAGAAGTTATGGAATTTACAGAAGAACAAAAAGCAGCTATCGAAGTTGAAGTTAAAGAAGGTTTAAAACACATTGCAAAAGCAATGGTTTTATCTGCTAACTACGCAGCTGTTCAATCAGAAAACAAAGTCGATGACATTGTAGTGCCAGTGTTGTCACCAATGGCTGAAGCGGCTTTGATCGAATTTATTGGAAAGTTGAAGCTGTAATGGCTCCGGCGTGGCTAGTAAATATACTTAGCCAGTTTGGTTTGGCGGCTCTTAAGTGGGCCGTCACCGAACAGGCGAACAACATTATCTATATGAAAGAGTTAGCTGAAAAAGAACGACTCGAAGGGATTCGTAATGGAAAAAATGCCAAGGCGTATGAAGCTGCCACTACTCGCGCTGCTCAAGTTCGCGCTGCTCTCGACCTTATTAATCGTAACGACAGCAATTAGCGGCTGCCCTGAAAAGCCAGTGTTCCCAGAGATTCCGCTGTACGAAACTACTATCAATCCTGAGAATAACGAATGGCTATGTGGTGAGTACAAGATCACAGACGCTATGAACATCAAGTTTACCCCGGTGATTGATCACAATATCAATCAATGTAAGGGTGTATTTGGATTTAAACAGGCCGATTTTCCTAAGATCATTGACCACTTTAAAGCTGTAGAGGATTTTTACAAAAAGAAATTAGAAGAATGTGAGGCAAGGTAATGGGCAAAACTAAAACACACAATCCGTTTTTAACTGAGACAAAAAAAGAGGAGAATAAATCTCCTCGTAAAAACCAACTTGAAAAACAGGAAGGGGCTAGAACTTCCCAGGAACAAGATCAAGCTGACGAGCCCACAGCTGCACAGATTCAAGAAGAACAACTGCATAATCCTCTGATTTACTAATTCCAATATTGCCTTCAGAATCACCGAAGAATGGTTCAACCAGGCAGTTCACACCCTCGGGGAATGCGTACACGTTTGGTGCCCCACGAACCGAGCGACCAATAACTCTTACGCCTCGGGATGCTCCTACACGCTGAAACAGAGTACACATATTTCTGTGAACGATGTTTGCAAATTCAATGTCACCTTTATCAGGAGTACATAAAGTCTCTGTGCCCTTGACCTGCTTATTAAACGCATTGAAGTGAAGTTCAATTACGCAGTCACACCCAGCTTTTCTAGCTGCATTGTAAGCGCCAGATATTCCCACTCCGTCACGAAAAAATGTAGTGACTTTTATTCTTGGAAACTTAAGCGCATTGACTTCGATCTTTTTTGCGATCTCGCTATTGTATGCGTATTCGGTCATTCGCTTAGTTCCGTCCACTAGCTCAGCGCCTTGGGCATCTTTTGTATGGCCCACGATAACGCCTAAGTGAACCACTTGCTCACTGGCTAGAGGCAGGGGGGCGTCTTTAATTTGTTCCTCGACCTTTGTGTTGAGCAGAATCACTGGCTGCTTTTCAACTATACCGAATAATTTCTTTAACCATTCTAACATATTAACTCCTTTAAAACTTGTTCAAAATTTTGGGGCGTAACCTCAAGAGCTAAGCCTCCCGCTTTTTTAATTGATTGTAAATTGTATTCTTGCAGAGATCCAGTTTTAACTTTATTCGGGGGGACTTTCAATTCAAAAGCAAAGAACTTACCATTGTAACAACCGATAATATCGGGGATTCCACGGATGGATACCTGCTGGACTTTAACGTAGTATAGGCCAGGGACGGCCTTTAATTTTGCCAAGACCTTATTTTGAAATCTGGTTTCAGGCTTCAATTCTTCTGCGTATATTTACGCCCTCTATGCCGTGAACTTCTACCATTGGCTCAATAACTGAATCCGTCAGTGAGTAAATTAAACCACACTTTGTAAGCTTGTCATCGGTTTCATAAATGTGATTGTGCTGGGTGACTTCAAAGCCGTCTTCTTTAAATAAGTATTCAACATAAGCCCTGTGAGTTTTAAACAAATTGGCTTTTGTAAAAGCATCTGTGGGCTTAAAGCGCACAGTGTGGACTTTGCGTCCTTCGTTAGTGGCGTGTTCTTTAATTCGCTGTTCAAATAGTTTCATGCTGGCATTCCTTTCACCATGTGGGCCTCGGCAAAAGATCTCTTAGACCATGCCACATCAACCTTCATTCTCATTCCGTTTTTTTCTGGGAAAACGTCTTCCATTATTTCTTTAACTAAAGGGATTTTGTCAAACTGATCATTGGGCCACTGAAATAAAAGCTGATCATGGACCTGCTTTTGAATCTTAATCCCTGTGCCCTTAATGGCTGGCCAAATATCAACCATTGCCTTTTTGCAAACGTCCGCGCCCGACCCCTGGATTAAGTGATTTGGCACAGCGTAGGCTTGGCTTTGCAAGCCCCCAGGAAGGTTCAATTTTCTACCCATCCAATTGTATACATGGCCGCGAGATTTCACTGTACGCTTGATCTCAGAGAGTAGGAACTGCACCATTGGCAGCGCCGCAAAGTATTTTTGCCGTAAGTTGGCAGCTTCGGTAATTGTGATGCCTAGCATCCAAGCAAGTTTCTCATCTCCGGCACCGTAAAGGATTGCGAAGTTCAGGGTCTTGGCTTGTTTTCGCGTTATACCTACGAGCTTGGCCGTGGCTTCGTGCAAATCCATGCCCCCCATTACTTCCCTGATTAGGCCGTGCTGTTTGGCGTAAGCCAGCATGAGACGGTACTCTTGCTGCGAGTAGTCCATTGAAACCAGGGTGTGCCCTGGCATTGGGGGGAAACAGGCTCTAACTAAGTTGGGCCGAAGTAGATCTTGAGCATCGTCTTCTTTTGGGATGTTTTGTAAATTCGGGCTGCGATACGAAAACCGCCCGGTGGTAGTTCCTGCTTGGCGCATATCGGGGTGGATAAAGTTCTTATCATCGGCCAGGTCCAAGAAAGATGAATAGTATGTCGATATTCTTTTTTCAAAATAAGTGATTTCTTGTACGCATTTAGCCGCTGGGCTAGAGAAAGTTTCAAGGATGTCTCCTGTCAGGGACGGGTTGCCCTTAGCTGTGCGCGGGATTGTTTCACCTGCGCGGGTAAATACATCTATAAGCTGGGTCTTTGAGCCGTCGTAGTGATGACCTGTGATCATTAAGAATTTATTTTTCGCTGCCGCTATGATGTCGGCCTCGTAGGTTATCTGACTAAGACAGTAGTGGGGATCTATCAAGGCCCCTTGCATTTCCATTTCAAAACAGATGGGAGTCAAGGCGCATTCCAAATCGTAGACAGGTACGCATTTCGCATCCAGTCGATTACGAAGTGTCTTTGATATGTCGTATGTGATTCGGGTATCGACGGGGCCATAAACTCCCATCTCTTGCCACGGCACACGGTCATAGTGTTTGAGTTCTTCCGTTTTATCCCAGTATTTACTCTTAACTTTTGACCTGCATTCTGGATGCGCCTTGATCCATTTTTCAATATTATCTAATTTCTCGTAGCCATGTTCCTTGGCTACGTCTGCGAGCTTCGTAGTGAGCCGATCATTTCTGTCAAGCCGAGCTAAGACCTCAAGGTCCGAGATTCTGCCGTCAAGATGCCAGCCTTCCCAATGAAGCATTCGCATATCAAACTTTGCGTTTTGCAAGTACCAATCTCGGGGCTTTTTAAAAAGCATTCCGATTTTATGGAACTGCTCAGGAAGCAAACGCTTATCTAAGTAAACGCTTTTCTCGCTTGATGCAAATTGGACGGAGAATAAACGGTCATGGTATCGAAGTCCCGTCGTCTCAGTATCCACAGATAGCTCGGGCTGCTTATCTAGGTGTTCCATCACTTCCGTAAAATTCTCCGCCGTCACAATCATTCTATTGTTCTCACTTTAAAAGGGGCATTATCAACTTCTGAATCTACCTGTGTAGCTTTCACTCGCTTGACCCAAGATTTTGCTATCACTTGTTCTGTGCCCTTGAGCTTTTCCCAAGAATATCCTCGTGCCTTGGCTAACTCTACTCCTTTGCCCCCATCCGTCCAGGGAGAAGGAACTAAGGCTTGCATAGTCACCCAAGGCACTTGGTTGAAATGAAACATATCATGGGCACTGTACTCAATTTTCTCTAGAAATTTTTGAACTAAAGAAACGTCAGCCATTGCCCGGTGAAGGCCCACTGGATCTACCGCGACGCCGTGATCTAAAGCCAGGTGAGAGAGCTTCCAACATTTATGCTTATAGTTTGGTTCAACGTCTTTCATTGCACAAAGCCACTGTTTACCGTTAAAGATTTCTATTGAAATTCCTTTGCGGGCAGCTTCAGCTTTGTACAACACTTCGTCATACTCTTTGTTATAGGCAATGATGTAGTCAATCGGCCCCTTAAGCTGGGAAAAAATATCAGCGATATCGTGCAGCACAGTCTCTAAGGTCTTCCCATTAACGTGAAGTTCGGGAAGTGAGATTCCCGTCAGGTCGTGAATCTTTTGGTCAATCTCTGGATAGTCAGCGTCATAGATTACCTGTGAGTAGCCCATCTCAGGCTCCAATGTCACAGAGTCAACGGCCATGACCGCTATTTCTAGCGGCCTGGCTTCTTCGGGTTTTACCCCAGTGGCTTCAAAGTCTACAATTAAACTAAAACTCTGCTGTGTCACTTGTATCGCCTTCGTGCTCTGTTTCAACTTCATCGGACGTATCAACCTTGACAGCGCCTTTATTGATCATCTTAATCCAAGACAAACACTCAGCTAGTTCTGCCTGAGTAGTTCGTGCTCCTTCATTAACGGTCGGTACAACAAATGTACCTTTCTCATTGGTCTGCATTACGCCGCCAATAGTAAAGTGGAACGCGGCTGGGGGTAAGCCCGCTCTAGTGCAACGCACATACATTTGTGACCATAATTTTTTACCTTCCTTTAGGGAAGTTGATTTAAAACTTAGAACGTAAGGGATAGATGTACCCGAAGCAATTTCACTAGGAAGCATACAGAAGAAATTCAAACGACGGATGCGCTTTACTTTTACAAGCTTGCCGTCTTTGTTTTTGTCTTCACCTTCCCAAGTAAGATTGTCATTGTATTCCTTTGACATAGGATTTTCTACAAGGGGTAAGCTCTTAAGATACTTATACGACCCATCGGCTTGTTGCTCTGAAATATCCCAAGACTTCTGACAGAAGAAAGGAATAATTTCGATAGGTGCATCAATCGACCCTA
>OFRG01000075.1_pt1 | contig 40528 bp, 72 predicted proteins | sample 1543071 | NCBI WGS metagenome assembly OFRG01 (sample SAMN07774222, study PRJEB24372) | wastewater metagenome | isolation source: WWTP Verbania (Effluent) | place: Italy: Verbania | collected 2015-12
GTAGTCCGCCGCTGGATGATATTCATGGGGTTGGAGGTCGGTGTTTTTCATTCTCTCTCCAGTTGTTCTAAGGGCTCCGCGTCCCGTTTCATTTCGATGTACTCAGACAACAGACGAATTATCTCCCATTCCCCAGAAATATTGTGCTTCGCTTCAAATTCTTTCACTTCAAGAACATGATAACTATCGGCCCCAAAAGTGTGGTGTCCTCTACAAAGGGGAACTAAGAGCAGAGAATTTTTGCGCGCATGAAACCAATGATGGCCGTCGGATTTAGGAAATTGGCAAATAATGCACGGCTTTGATCGGATGAATTTTTCATAATCAGGATTATCAAAATTGAGATACTTCGGATTCATCAGCAAAACGGGCACGCCCGCCACGCCTCTTTGTCATACGTTGCAAAACACACCGGACATTGAATCGCCCTAGCCCTTGAAACCGCACCGAGATGAAGCGTGAAATGCCTTTTCAGAAACGTGATTATTTTTTTCATGAGCCCCCTCATTTCTTCACAGATTTGTCGCCCTTACATTTTGGGCAAATCTTCTTCCCGCTCTTCCCGGAGCCATTGCAATGCGGACATCTTTGAAAATCATCCAAGTTCACGTTCGCGCTCCCTCTCTTGCTTCAAACTTTCCTGACGTTTTTTCTCTTTCTCCACCGGGTCCATTTCCGGCAAACCTAGTGCTGCATTCATGCTGAAGGCGTAATTATTCACCGGCGGCTTGTAATTCGTGACCGCCTCTTCCATTTCGGGAGTTTTAAGCAGGATTTGCTTGTAAATCTTCGGCGCGGAATCTCGGAGAATTTGAAGCCCGGCCACTTGCACTTTGTCCTCGGGATCAAACCCGATATATTCGACTTCCCAACGGTAACCCTGGGGGTAAAAACGGTCCTCCCAAATGGGGTAATTAGCAGTGCAGTTTTTGCACTTTGGGCATTTGAAAATGTACGAAGCTTTGCCCTTCACCGTATGAATCAACCCCGTTGACTGGCAATATTGGCACGCCTCAAGAGGGCCCTTCCCACTCCCCTGCTTACCGGCCCTTTGTTGGGAAGCCATGCCGATGTACTTCCCCAATACTGCGGGGGTAGGGAAATACCGCTCTTCGGAAGTACAAGAGCCTATGGCCGCCCGCAAATCTTGAGGTTCACGCCAGCCCAATTTCTCGAACCACGCGGTATATTGCTCGTCGTTCAACTTTTTCCCGTAAAACGAGAGAAGTGGCTTAAGGGAGTAGACAAACTCGTCAGCTTGCATTCTTCCTCCCGTGGCGTCTCAAAAATGCTTCGGCACCATCCTCCGCAGTCATAACTTCGTCTTCCCATCCCCGTGCGTTCAACCATGTTGCCGCATGGGGGATGTATCTCCCTTCGTCCTTGGCCCACTGTTCCGAAGTCTTGGCCCGCCCGAGGCCCGCGAGGATGCGGCCTTGGAGTTGCTCGTCCGGTCGTAGCTTTGCCCAGGCCCGCTCGGCCTGCCCTTTTGAAATCTTCTTGGGGTAGGTAATCCAGAAAACACCAAACCCGTTCAGATCGGCCACCTTCCCCCTCCGGGGGGTAGGGGGGTTGTTTGTAGTTGTAGTTGAGTATGAAGCTGTAGTTGTAGGGACTAACGGGGTTAACGGAAGTTTACATGTGCTAACAACCTCATCTAAACCACTGTCTTCATTTTGTTTTTCACTTTCACTTGCGCGGCGAGCGCGCATGTACTCCCGCATGTACTCGGTGCGTGCTGTCTGGTCTTTCAGGTCCCGGTAGTGCAGGTAGTTTACAACTTGCCATCCGAAAGACTCACGCATTGGGACGAGGCGTCTTCCCTCCTCCGAGGCGTTACGACTTTTGGGATCTGGCGAACAAAACAGTTTGATTGAATCCTTAACGAGACTTTCTTCAGTGTTAATCCGACGAGCGATGGCAGGGATGGTCATGTCGATGAAGCCTTCCTTGTCGGCGAGGGCCAATAGACAAAACCAGACGTAACGGATGCCTAGATTCTCTTCCATGATAGAAGAGCCGAAAATCTGTTCGTAAATCCTGACGTACACGTTTGACCTTCCCCCTTTAAGAGATGGACCTGACTTACTAAACTTCCCCGGACCCAATGTCCGGGTCGCCCCTCGAACCCACACCTGAGTTGTGAGGGGAAAAACTTTAGTGACTCAATTTTAATTCGCTGTTTCTTACGTAGCTGATCGATGTCAGGGCCTTGATTGACTCCATCAAACCCCTGTATTCGACTTCTAAAAGCCGGGCCTCATACTCTGCTAGGTTCATCGCCTTGATCTTGGCTTGATAGTTCTTATCCGCCAGGGCCTTCACCCGTGCCGTCGTCGAAGTAACCCCTGGCAGGGAATAATGAGCCGTGTATTCAGCAAGAAATGACGGCATCAATTCTTTCAGGTCGTTGTGTGCCTTTTCAGCCCCGGCCCAATTGTTCCCGGCTTGACGCGCCTCTTCCCGAAGCTCATCGAGTTTGTGCAAGAGAACATGGGAAGAGAGACTTGATAATTCTTCCGCTGTGTATTTGATCGCTTCCATCACGCCGCCTTTTTTGCGTTGAGTTTTTCCAATATCTCTTTTAGGTCCGAGATGAACGATTTGACTCCGCTCTCCAAAGTCTTGATGAAAGCGTCATCACGGGTGACCCTGATCTTGAAGTAAGCCGCCGGGCCTTTGATTCTCCCGTCGTAACTTAAGAAGTCGCACCATTCCCGCTCGCAAACCCAAAGCTGGCCTTGCACTTGCGCCTTGTAGTCGCTTGGGAAGTCCCCGGATAAAACCCGCTGAATTTGCGTTGAAGTCTTGGGGCACTTGATTTCCAAAAGACCTTTGTCACCGACCAATCCGTCTGGGCTGCAAGTCACCAAATTTAAGCCAGCGTGCTGTATGCAGCCGACTTGATCGACGGGAATCATTTCCATCTCTTCGTAAACCTGACGTGCTACAGGTTCAGCCAACGTCCCGTATTCCATCGCGGCATTCGTGTAAGACTCGGCGGGGCAACCAGACAATATTTCGGAGGCAATTTCGTAAAGATAAGAAAGGCGAGTTTTGCTGGGCTCAGAGCCCTTGCCTTTTGCAATACAATCTTTGAAGCGACTTGCTGTTATTTTCCCGCACCGAAACTGCCTCCACTCGTCGGTCCCTTGCACTAAATCGATGGCAATAGGCTTGCTCATACATGCCTCCATCTTCGCTTGCAGGCATCCCAAGCTGTGGATCTATTTACCCCCATTTGTCTTGCCGCTGCCGCTACGTTTCCAAGCTCTGAGGCGAGACGACGCAAGGAGAGCACAATGTCATTAGTAAGCACTGAGTTTGGTCTGTGCTCACCTTTGCTCTGTCTGTTTTTCGCTATACGGTCTTTGTCGTTCTCCACTCTGGTACCAATAAACAAGTGGGCTGGGTTGCAACAAGGTGGGTTGTCACATTTGTGGCATACAACAAGCTCTCTATCGATTTCGCCGAAACTCAATATCCACGCCACTCTGCTGGCAGGCTGATGCCGACCATTAAGCCAAAAAGCCCCATACCCCTCATCTTTCCGCCTGGTCGCGGCTATCCAATTCCAACACTCGTCTGAGCCTGATTTTCTTACCTTGGACCAGAACCGATCTGATAATGATGGTTGTTTTGCTGCTCTAGCAGCACGTGCAATCTTAATCGCTTCTGTGCGTGTCATTTGAACTCCAATGCGTCTAAAACTTCTTGAAGTTGGGCTTGGTTCTTAGAGTGGTAACTAGCCTTTGACGTGTCCTGAAGACTGGCCTCGAAGCTTTCCTTGTACCAAGTTAATTGAGACTTGCTCATGTCCTGCCAGTAAGTTCCTTTGTTCTTCCCAAAGGTGCATTGACCGCCCTTCAACTGTTTGACCGTTTCTTCTTCATCGAATGGAGGCAGCTCATTTTCAGGAGCAGACGACGGGTAATAAGCCTCAGGAGTTACTTTCCCCATGTCCTCAATGTCCTGGGTAAATTGATCCGACAAAGCCGCAACTCGAAGAACCGCGTCAATTTGCGCTCTCTTTTGGGCAATCTTAATGGCGACGTTTGCATTGCCCGACTTTTCCTTAAGCGAACAAGACCCCCGCCCCTCTCCTTCAACCTCGCCCGTGTGTCGGTTCACGAGCTGGCAAATAAACGGAATTTCCCCGTCACCCAGTATGGATCGCAATTCAGCGTCTACTTTGAAAACCGGGTTAAGGTGCATCAATGAACAAACCTTTTCGGCACCGGGCTTGAAAAGACAGTCCTTCGACATTTTGCCCTTCATGTTAATCTTGCCGTAATCGACATCAGGAACGAGATTTTGCTGGATGTAGGTCTTGATGAGGTTGCGTTTGGATTGCTCCTCAGTGAGGGCTTGTGACAGCCTGTCAGCGGTCATCGTGATTCCGATAACCTCCGCTTGCTTGACGACTTCTAGTGTTTGTGTCATGATTTTCTCCTTGGTAGTTTTTAGCCCTGTTCTAGCAGGGCTTTTTTATGCAACCTTCAAAGGCTCCTTGTTCATTTCCTGAAGCATTTTCTTTTCGATAAAATCTCTAAAATCGTCGAAGGTCTTAAAGACAAAAACCTCATCAAATTGCCCGAAACAGTTTCCGCCCGGCGTCCAGGCCGTTAAAATAAAACCGCCATTTGCTGAAATAGTGAGCTTGTTTTCGTTTTTCATATGGTCCCTTTCATTGCCATTAGATCGGTCATGGATTCACTTGGGACGTCGTCGTCACGCCCCTCACATTTTTTGCACAGCTCGACTTTTAACGGGGTTTCATCCCCACACTCTTCGCAGGATGAAACAAACTCAGCGTGATCCCGGCAGCTCGCACAAAACCCAATTCCATTATGAACTTCGCCTAAGACATGAGAACCACAGCATGTTGAAAGTTCTTCGCTCACATTTGCCCCCTTCTGTATTCCGCCACCAACGCCCGAGCATCCTCGATGCCCCCTAGGTCATGTTCTTCAATGCAGGAATCTGAACAAAAGTAAGCGTCGTCATGCTCAATCACCGCCTCTAGAAGGAATTCCTTGTCGCAAGCCGTACACCAGAACGCTTTGGGCTCCATCGGATCGGGGGATTGATTCAGGTCTTTGACCTGGCAAGGGCAGCTTGATTCCGGTCCTGCATGGCAATCGTGCGAATCAATTTCTTCTTCGGTGTATTTTAGGGCGGTGTTCATGACTCAGTCCTTTCTTGTTGTATTGCGTTGTATTCTTTTGTAGAACGGTTGCTTAATGACGAGATGATCCCAACGGCCTCTTTAAGAGCCCCTCGACGGATCAGTTCCGAGACGGTTGCCCCTGAAAGGGTGCTGGCCTCTTGAAGTAGAGCTAGGGCCTTTGGGTCCATCCGAAGATTAACGTGTTTGGTCTTGGTCTTCATCTCGTTCATGTAACCAATGTATTACGTTTGCAATACTATGTCAACAAGGAAAGTTAAAAAAGTTTACTCTTTTAGGATCAATGACGATGTCATTGATTTGATTAAGGATCTTATTGAGAGAGACCCGGTGGCTTTCAGGTCCGTTTCGTCTGTTGTTGAGGCCGCCATTCATAATTTTGTAACCCTCAATAAAACCCAGCAAAAAGAAGCCCTGCGCGAATACCTGACTAAAGACCTTTAAAGCCCCATCATCCCAACGCCGAACATCTCATGAGCGGCCTGGGAGTCGAACTCCTCAAGAATGTTCTCCCAATCCTCCCCGAACATGTCCTCGGGGGCTTCCCCAAAGGTTTCGATGAATTGATCGCGTGTCACTTCCCCTTCCCCACCAACGCCCACAAAAACATTCCACATAACAAAATCACCAATAGACAACCCGTGAGCATGGCCACCGTTCGCGTCTTTGCCTGCACCCCAATTTCGGGATTGCATTTTGGACACCAAATCACTGGGGTAATTGCAGACCCAAAGCCTCCCCGAGGCATCACCGTAAAATCGAAGTCAGTTCCACAACGTGGGCAGCTCATTTGTTTTCCCCCATCTGTACGGCCAAAACCTCAACGTCTAACCAGGGCGCTTCCTCTCGGATCGCGACGTTGATAACGGGCTTCACTAAAATATTTCTAGGGTTTGTCGGCTTGAAAATCCCACCGTTGAAGAAGAAGGGATTTTCTAAGTAATCCCTCATTCGAGTGAGATTCTCTCCTGGGGTGACTGTGGCAAGTTCAGCGGTCATAATTCCCCCTCAATGAGCTGCAATTTAGGCTTCCCTATCAGCTTCAGCTCTCTGCGAAGCTCCTCTTGCAATTCCAGAAGATCGATGACCTTGAGCTTCGTATTAAGAAGATCTCTTTCGATTTGTTCTTGTTCCGTCATAACTTCCCCACTTGAATGACGATGATCGCGATGATCGCCGACAAAACCAGGAGTCCTAAGCCAGCACAGGCCCCGCTTAGGAACTTAACGTAGGTGCGGATGATCGCATCAGGATCACCTCTGAGAGCCAAGAGAACGTCCGAGCTTTCAAGAGATGATTTGGGTCTTTCGTTGATGGTTATGGTTTTCATGACGCTCTCCTAAGTTTTTGATCGCGTGGGTCTACTCGAAGAGAAGGTTGGCGGATGGACATGAGACGGCTTTTGATCCATCTCCACTCCCTCCCGAACTTTACTGCGGCATCACCAAAGACACCCTTCACGGCCATGCGGTTCATTCCGACACGGGTATATTTGCCCGCTTCGTACTTGATGAACTTTGCGGCCTCTTCTGCTGTCAGGAATTCGTCGTTCATTCTCCCCTCCCGAATTGCATCATCATCAACAGATCGATTTCGTCTTCTATAGATCTCACCTGTTGAGCGTAGACCTTCCCCGCCTTGATGATTTCGTACATTCTGGCTGTTGGGATGCCTTTCATTTGGTTTGTCCACTGGGACACAAGCGACTCACTGACGTTCAGCTCATTTGCCAAAACCTTGTTAGGGATAAGCCGCAAAATGGAGCGGGTTAATTTTTCTTTACCCAGAGGTAAAATTCTCTGAACCCCGTCCAAAAGTAAGTTGTGCGATGAGCGTGTCATTGTTCTTTGAGATTACGCAGCTTCGCCTTCGACAACGTGAACCTTCCGCAAGAGCTTCCCATTTGTGCTTGCTAAGTATTGTTCGATGATGCATCTGATTACATTGGCTACAGTTCGCTTCTCCTCTTCAGCGATTTTTTTAAGCTGAGTTTTGTAAGGCTCAGCGGGGCGAAGAGAGATTGGATTATCTGGTTTTGGATTTGGTTTTCCCATGTTGAGGTTACTTGTACTCGTCAGATTACAAGTAATCAAGACAATTCTTTATTTATTTCGCCGATGTTAAAAAAGCAAGATAACCCGGTTAGTTACAGGCCATCAAAAAAGGTGAAGGGTTTGTTTGAGGAGTATTGCTCGGGCAAGGCCATGCTGACTAAATCGCAACTTATTGACGTGGCAATCGAGTTCTTGATGATGCGCCCGACATCAGAGGTAGACACGATAATCTGGAAGTTCTTAAAGGGTGAGTTTGACGATGACACGCTTGCGCGGCTTGGGGAAATGACAAAAAAAAGGAGCTAAATATGAAAGTAAAAGTGATCGCTATGGTTGTTCTATTGCTTATCCCCATATTGAGCAACGCCGGGACGCCCGTGCTGACCGATGGGAAGATGGCCAAGGCACAAAAAGGGATGAAGGCAAAAATTGAACTGATTGAATTGATCGAAGGAACGCCTAAGCGGAAATTTCAAAAGCTCGCACCAGTTTGGTCAAGCGATTGGATGGAGGCCGCGCTTAAGGATGTTAAGACTCAAGCTTATAAAAAAGGTGCTGACGCGATTATTGAATTTAAAGTTGAGAGTCAAGTTGTGCAACAGGCAGGCGGTGGGCTTACGGCCGCAATGGGGATATATAGCAGTAGCGAACAGACCTACCCTATCGTTAAGGGCTGGGCTGTGAAGTGGATCGATTAAAGCTTGGGCTTAAGTGACCACTTGTTGATCGCGGCTTTCTTTCTGTCTCTCAAGGTGTACGCATAAACCAAGGTTGACCTGATATCCTTGTGCCCCATGACTTCCTGGGTCAATCTCAAATCCCCCGTCTGATTCAAGATCCCAGTCCCAAAGGAATGACGAAATTGATAGGGCGTGATTTTGATCCCTGTCTTTGTTTCCGCCCGCCTCAAAGCACTTCGGAAATTCCCCCTCTGCCCGCCGGTCTTTGATGGGAACAGATATTCATCCTTTCCCCTCCCCTTCACCAATTTCCTGAAATAGGGATAAACCTCATCGCTCATCTCCACAACATGCGCTTCGTGAGTCTTCACGTCTTCATGTTCTGGGAGGATGACCCTCTTCCCTAGGTCCACACTCCCCACCTTCATTCTCGCGACTGTAGAGGGTCTGAGGCCGGTATAAAACATGATGTAGTAGGGTAACCTTGCTTCAGGAGTCATCGCTTTTAAAACGGTCGCGATGTTTTCAGGGGATTCGTACCTCGGAATGGCGTGGGGGATTTTGGGTCTTTTGAAGGATCTTAGAGGGTAATCGGTGAGGTATTTCTTTTCGATAGCTAATTTGTAGGACTGTTTGAAGGCATCGAGATACTGCACGACGGTCCGGGGCTTGTACTCCATCTTTTTAAACCAGACATCGACATCGTGGGGATTGATTTTCCCGATGGGAGTTTTCCCGAACGTTTCGCAAATCCTTTTTAGGATGATCTTTCGAGTTTCAAGCGTTCGGTATCTGATCGCTTCGAGCTTCTCTAGGTATTCATCGGCCAGTTCCCGGAAGGTCATCGCATGGTCATAGACCATGTCGAGCTTGAGGTAGGTCTTGTCAGTCTCGTATTTGAGGAGGACTTTCTTCGCTTCTTGTTGTCGGATGGGGCCAAGTCGAATCCATTTCTTTCGGTCGATTAAATACCAAACCCCGTCCCGCTTTTTATAGTGAATCGAGGCCATTGGTTAGCCATATGTTAGACGGGCTTTTTAGCCACTTTCTAACCTATTGATTTTATTGTGGAGACGAGCGGGATCGAACCGCCGACCTCTTGAATGCCATTGAATGCCGGGGTGTTTTCGAGAATCCTCTTTAGCCTCAAAAACTTAACCTAAGTTTTTGTTTCTTCAATGGAATTGCTCGAATCCTATAAAGCACATTGGGGCATCAATCAAGCTAAAAAAGGAGGGTAAAATGGGGGTGTGTTAGACAGGTGTTAGACGGAAATGAGCTTCAATTGGAATATTTAAATTTGCATTAATCGTACAGAAAACAACCAATTGTCAAAATACCCGTTGACTCGATTGTCCAACACTCCGTAAAATTCATGCACAATGGATTTTTTGTTGTCAGAAAAGACTCCTATCACGCAAGATCAAGTCGAGTTGCTCAAAAGAAAAATGTCACAAGATGAGGCTGAATTTTTAGATCATCACGTCGCCCTTGGGAGTGTTTTCTTTATCCGCAAAACTGGGGCCTTTATAGTCGAAAATGTACCAGTGGTTGGGGAATGAAATTCCTCTGCACCTCATGTGGTGCTTGTTGCCGTAGGGTTGGAGCAGTCCCAAATTTCCCAGAACCCATTAAACCAGACGGTTCTTGCATCCACCTAGAAGACAATAAATGCAAAATCTATGAGACTCGCCCCGAACTTTGCCGGGTAGAGGATCTCCACGGGAAGGTGGATCATATCAAGCACTTAAGTTTGAAACGGTATTACCAGCTCACAAACTCAGTCTGCAACATGTACATCCTCCAAGATGGGATGGATGACGCCTTCCTCATCGATATCAAGGCTTACGAAGTATAAATAAAAACAATGACAAACAATGCCTTTCAAACCCGGACATTCAGGCAATAAAGCAGGCCGCCCAAAGGGGTCGATAAGTAAAGAAAAACGCGAAATTGCCGAGATTATCGCTCAAAACGGTGGCCTTGAAGAGCGTGTTCAAAAGCTCCGTGAGCTTGCTAATGGTATTGCTTGCATCCGAGCCACTCAAGATGGGGGCACTGAGATATACGAGAAAGCCCCTGACGCCCAGGCCAATATTTACCTGATTGACCGTGTCTGCGGGAAACCAAAGCAAGCCATCGACGTGAACGCAAAAGTAGAAGCTACTTGGGAGGATATGTTTGGAATTAAGCCAGTCGATTCAGAGAGCCAAGGTTGATCCGCAATATTTCTGTGAAAAGCTTCTAAAGATCGTATTCGACGGCAAAATCCATGACTGGGTATACAACACCCCTCAAGAGATGGTCCTTGAGGCCAGACTCAAGCAAGAGCGTGCCGGCAAGCCTGTAAGACTGGTCATCATCAAAGCCAGGCGTGAGGGGGTATCCACCGAAATACAAGGTTGGTTATTCCAAAAGCTCACAACCTCCCCACATCGTATGGGGATGGTGGTCAGCCACGAGCAAGACTCAGCCGATGAAATAGCAGAAATCAGCCGTAGGTTCTGGGACCTCCTCCCAGATGGAAAGAAGCCCTCTATTCCAGGGGCGAAACTCCCCCACACGAAGACTTTAATCTTCGACAAACTCAAGTCCAAGCTCAAGATCGAGACTGCGAATGACATCAACGCCGGCCGGTCCATGGCGATTGATTACATTCACGCCTCAGAGGTTGCCTTCTGGCGTAATGCTGAAACCTTGATGCTGGGGTTGCTCTCTTGTGTAAACGATAAAGATCAAGACACGATGGTCATCATCGAATCCACCGCCAATGGGTTAGGCGGCTGGTTCTATGACATCGTTCAAAAGACCTTAAACGGGGAGAACGATTACGAACTCGTCTTCCTCCCCTGGTTCATAGACCAAAGGCACCAATCAGAGCCCCCTGCCGATTTCGCTACCACACCCAAAGAAGAACTCATCCGCAAGAAGTACAAGTGGCTGGGAGAGAAAGTCATCTTAACTGACGCTCAACTGTATTGGCGGCGTCAGACGATTAAAAACAAGTGCAATGGGGATGAGATAAAATTCAATCAAGAGAATCCCGGATCGGTGGACGAAGCCTTTGTCTACTCAGGCCGCACCCGGTTCCACCAAGACAGACTTGTAGAAATTGAGACTGAGGCGAAACCACAAGTTTTCCGTGGCTTCATTCACGAAGAAACAACGCTAGACGGTTTTAAGCATAAGCTAGAGGCCAATCAACACGGCTACCTCACTCTTTACGAAAAGCCCCAGGCTCAGATCGATTACGTCCTCTTCGCTGACGTGTCAGAAGGCAAGGAAGTCAAAGAAAGAGACACGGATTACAGCTCTATCGATGTCCTCCGTTGCGACACTTTAGAACAAGTAGCTCATTGGCATGGCCGCATAGGGCCTGAACTCCTCGATAACGAGATCATCAAGATCGCCCGTTATTACAATGAGGCTTTCGTCGGGGTTGAAAAGAACAACATGGGGTATGGCGTAGTCGCCTCACTCAAAGACAAGTATCACAAGCTCTATATCAATATTGTCCATGACAAGAACGGTAAAGAGACGACCCGCGAGTTTGGATGGAGAACAACTCTGAAGACTAAGCCGTTAATGATCAACGGGCTCGCGGAAGTTATCAACAACAAGGAAATCAAAATCAATCACCCTGGCACTTTCGAGGAGTGCAGGCGCTATTCACTGCACCCTGACGGGACTTTAGGCGCGCCTCAAGGACAGCATGACGACCGGGTGATTTCACTAGCAGGAGCGGTGCAGATGTATCTGCATTCGTACTCAAAACCTGAAGAGATTGACTATGATGATGAAGACGACGACGACGAAGATTATTAACACAATTCTATTTCTGCTTTTCTCACTCCCTGCATTCGCAGGCACGGCTGTCAACATCCCTATTCGTAGCACCACTGTCACGCCTGTTGGCCTATCATCAAACTGTGAACTCAATGTTTCAGCCAATACCATCACGATCAGTGGGGCTAATGGAACGGCTCTATCAGCTTCCAACCCCTGTCTTATTGGGATCAACTCTTTTACTTCCTCGGTAGCAGCTCAAGCATCCTTCACGTCCAATGTCACAGTTACGGGAGGTGCCTCATCACAAACTGACGGGAACCTATGGGGAATCACCGAGGCTAACTGGGCAAACAAAATGCCCATGTTTATTGGGATCATTACGGATGGCACGAGTAACTATTTCACTCTATCTAGAATCCCTGTCCAGTATGCTGCGCAAGTTGCTGTGGATGCGACCGACATATGCCAACTCGACGATACTTCGTGCGATGGCGAAGCGGACGTAATGATCTTGGCCAGTGGGCTCACATTGGCTAACTGGGTCAACGCGCCCATCACTCAGGTTGCTTGGGTGGCTGCAACATACGCAACTTCAGGTAACGCTTGGACGTTCTCAGAAGACACGAATTATCAGGTTGGTTTCAATTTCAATTTTGAAAGACATTGGTTTGCTTTTCCTCAAGCACAAAAAGGGGCTGCTTCCGGGACACACTTACTCGCCAATTCAGGTACTCCACCTCAATGCTCCACTGAAAATTACCGTTACAACATCAACCGTCATTCTGACGTGAAGATTGACGTGGATTACGCCTCGGATGGCGGCACAGATGGATCGGGAGCGGTTGGAACCTTACTGGCCACGCCATATGCCCGAGTCGCATCTTCAGGTTCTACGACAATTTACGATCAGCTTGGCAAAGTAAATGGAGCGACGACGATTACGGGGGACCAGGAACTCGTCGGGACGATGACCGAAGACCAATCCTATGTCACCTTGTTTTATGTCGATTCCAACTCTGCAAGAAGCGCGATCACTCTTGCGATGTTCTCCAACGGGTCTAGGACGTTAGGGCTTCAGTGCAGTTACACGGCCTATTCTTCATTCTAACTGAGGGGGATTATGGGCTCGAACGATGAAAGCGCATTCAAGCTAAGAATAACGACAATGGTGGGGATCTTTGTCTTGGTTGGTGGGGTGATCACAGCTCATTTTTCCGGGATAGCTGAGGCCAATAAGTACGCTGAAAATGGAATCCAGAATGTGCGAACGGAAGCGGCTTTAAAGTTTGATGCAACATGGAAACGCTTCAACGAAATGAACGAAGCGATAAGCGATATCCAGAAAGATGTCTCCTTCATACGCGGCAAAATGGACAAATCTCAGAATAAATAATGGAAGAGACTCAAACAGATTCGATGGCGATGGTTGTGGCCGAGCCAAAGAACGTCTTTGACGCCGCCCAGCAAGAGCCTGAGCAGAACTTGGCGCAACTTTGGAAGAAACGCTACGAAACCTCACTCGATTTCTACAAAAAAGGTGACAACAAGAATCGTACTGAGAACATCATCAAGTATCTTCACAACGAATGGAGTGCATTCAAGGGAGTTAATGAGAACCCTTTCATCAACCAGTTCTTCATCGGATTAAAGACGCTGATCCCGATGGTGGTGGCGCATAATCCCTTCGTCGCAGTGAACGCTGATAACGATTTCGTCTATGAATATGATGATATGGGTGAGGTCGTAAAGGGTCCCGATGGCCAGCCTATCATGCACGATGTCACTAAGGTGGCGTCAACCATTCAGGCGCTCTTAAAGAAGCGGCTCAATAAGAAAGTTAAGTTCAAGCGCGAAATCAGGAAGTTTTTACGAGACGCTATCACATTTAATCGTGGCATTTTCATCGTTGGGCATACCGCTAATAGCGAATACAGCGGATCTTTCAATGAGCCCACGTTTCACGCTTATATTAAGAGCGTCCCCCCCTACAAGATCAAGAGACAAGCCGGAACAAAGCGGATCAATGAAGGAACCTATTTCTTTTACGAATACGAACTCCCACTTTCTCATCTGAAAGACAGCCAGATCTACCCGCAAGAATTGATTGCCAAATGCACGAAGACAATCTTGGAAGAGATAAACATCGAGGACAGCCTTGAATTTGAAAAGGCCGATTCGATGGGGCTGTATGATGATGTCCAGTATGTAAAGATGCGCAATGGGTACGATCTTCTGACCGGCAAGGTTTATGTGTTCGGTGAGGGTTGTGATCAGCCTTTAAAGGTGATCGAGCCTGAGTATTCTTTTATGGACCCGTCGATTGAGTTTGTCCCCAACGAACTCTTTCAGCCCGAGCAAGACGAGCCGATTTCTGATTTGATGATGTGCGAGCCGCTCGTTAAGAGCGCGCAGGTGGTCTTCGAGAAGGCTGTGAAGCACGTTCAGGACTTCAACACTGGATATGACGTTGAAAAGGGGGCACTCCTCAATAGGAACGACAAAAAACGTTTCACCAAGGGTTTAGACCGTTCTGTCAGAGTTTGGGAGAATACCGCCCTTTCAGGTGGCAAGGTGCAACCTCGTGGCGATCTTCAGATGGGGCCAGAACCTCTGAACATGGTTGAGTATCTCTTCGGGTATGTTCAGAAGATTTTGTCCGTGTACGACTTTCAACAAGGCGGTGGGGAGGGTTCCCAGGACGAAACCGCGACCAAAACACAAGCAAAGCTTCAAACATCGAACTTCAAGGGCGGGGATATGGCCGAGATGTTCTCGGACGCCTGCAATGAAGCTATCGAGAAATATTTAGAGATTCTGATTAAAACCACGGACGTCAATGAAGTCGTGCAGGTGATGGGCGACGCTGGGGAAACAGAATACAGGGAATTCAACAAGGACGAGGCCCAGAGGGGGCAGTATTATTGCGAAGTCGATCTTCAATCGATGGGCAAGGTCAACCAGGACGTTAAGATTCAGCAAGCTTTAAAGCTCTATGAGATTGTCAAATCAGATCCTGATCCTCAAGTCATGCAGCAGGTCAACAAGGTCGAACTCTTCAAGATGATCGTGAAGGGGTTAGGTCTTGGGAATGAAGGCATCCTTCGGAAGATCCCCGACACTCAAGGGATGGATGAGCAGAAGTTTAGAGATTTCCTGAAGCAGCAGATCTTAAAGGCCAAGCATGAAAGCGAACAAGCTTTGGCTGGTGCGAATATCTTACCCCCCTCCCCCGATGATGATGATGACATTCATCTCTCGGACCATTTGGGGAAGGCGCAAGAATTGAAGATGCAGGCGGCTAATTCTCCTGACCCGATGTTGCAACAGCAGCTTCAAGCCAAAATAGGAAACTTGGTGTCTCATGCCCAGATTCATATCCAGCGCAAGCAGGAGAAGGAGATGGTTGAACAGCGAGCGAATCCTGGTTCTCATACACCTTCACAGCCGCAGCAACAGGCACAGCAAGTGCCAGTTTCAAACAAACCGCCGATGGCTGGGAATGTCGCAGGCCAGGCACAACGAACAGGGATGTTACAATGAAAGCTTACAGAATGAAGCGCGCAGGAGATGACGATAGTGACTTTGTTGTCCGTATTTTGAAGGGCAATGAAGTGGTGAAGGACAAAGATGGCAATGTTCTAGAGAAGATTGGGGGACCCATTGGCGGATCTAATATTTTACCTTTGGCTGTTGAAAAGTCAGATAGTTTTATTGCCTTCGTTTTACCTGATGGCACAGTGATTAAAACCGAAGCAGAGATAAGGGCACTCTATGAAAGCCTGCAAGGGCCCAAAGAAGAAGTCGAAGAAAAAGAAGTAATTCAAGAAAAGCCTGCTGCTCGTCGCGGCCGGCCTAAAAAAGTACAAGATGACGACGAGGAAGCCGATGCCGCTTAAGGTCTTCGATTACCAGTGTGTTAAGTGCTCCAAGGTTCACCTGGATCAGATTGTAGACCCGAAAGAAGCTATCCCCTGCCCTATCTGTGGGAAGGCAATGTCCCGCCTCTTCCCCGCGCCTCGTGCGTTGGATAGGCAGGGGCGTTTTAGTCCGTTTTGGTCAGAGACTTTTCAAATGAGAGTCAATGACCGGGAGGACTTAAGCAAGATGAAGGACCTTCGGAAGGTTCACAATCTGGAATGTGTTGGGCACACGAGAGTGAAGCCTGACCGTGCAGCGATTAAACACAGGTACGAGAACGACTAACTAAAAACAGATTTATCAATGCGTAAAAGCCCGCCCGGGATGTCTCGGAGCGGGTTTTTTTATGCCCAAAGGAGATGTGCAACATGGCTGAAGAAAGCAACTCAGGACTCCCTGAGTCCGAGAGTGAACCATCGTCTGTTTACGAAGGCGACCTCACTCCCGAACCTACGGAATCACCTGAAAGCGACCAAGGCGAAGGATCTGAATCACCCGAAACCGGAGACGGTTCTGGCCAGTCCGCCAGTCAATCCGGGGACTCAGAGACGGATGGGATTTTTACGGATTTGGAAAAGGACATACCGGAGGTGCTCAAGCACCAAGCGAACAATGTTAAAAAGAAAATGCAGAAGGTCTTCACTCAGAAGACCCAAGCAATTTCTAAAGAAGTTGAGGCTCTGAGAAAGAGTCAGATCACGCCGGAATTGCAGAGGGACTATACGACTCTCTACACCTGGTACGACAAACTTCAGAAAGACCCGCAAACAGGCTTCAAGGAACTAGCTTCACAATTTGGCGTGTCCCTAGACGCATTAGTCGGTTCAGCCAAGGCTACGGCCACAGAGGTTGAGCTTGATCCCGGGAAATTAGAAACCCGGGAAGACTTCGTCAATTTCGCACGCCAAGAGATTCGGAAAGCCGTCGAGGAAGTCCGAGTCAATGAAGTGAACCCTTTGAAACAAGCCTTATCTGGCATCCAAGGCGGAAGCCAGAAGCGGGAAAACATTGAACGCGGAGCAAGAGCGGTTGAAGAGGCGAAGGCTTTGCCTGGGTTCTCTGACGACAAAGGACAAGTAACTGAGGCTGGCAGCAAGGCAATTGCAGCGGTGCTTCGGGGAGAATTTACAGGCCCCGATGCGCTGAAGAAAGCCCATTATTTCCTTGTTGGTCAAGAATCCCAGACAAAAGTCCAGAAGCTCCAAACCGAACTGATTAACCTGAAGAAGAACGTCAGGGGAGCAGGTTCACCACCGGATGACAACTCACACAAAACCGTTACTCGTCCGAGTAGCCCAGGAAACTTTTGGTCCGACTTAAGCGCCGAACCATTACGCTCCTAAGGAGAACCTATGGCTGCACCCGAATTACTTAAAACCACACTGCGGCTTAACGCAACGCGCACCAAGATTATGAACAAAGGTGGCGTTGCGGACCAAGTGTACACCAACAATTACCTCTTCGACCTCATGAAGGAAGAAGGGGCGATTAAAGTCGGTGACTTTGGCCGAGCCGCTGAATTTGACCTTCTCTACCAGGGAAACAGCACTGCAAAGTGGATGAATCGGTATGAGAAATACAACACCGAACCCGGAACGGAATTCAAACCTGCTGTCTTTGAATTGAAGAAGCTTGGTGCGACTGCTGTTGGTGACATTGACACGATTGACGAAAACTCTTCAGACGAAAAAGTTTGGAGCTTCGTTAAGGAAAAGACGAGCGACGCGCTCTCTTCCATCCAAGACAACTTTGAGACGGGCCTCCATAACACCGGAACCGATCCTAAAGCGATCCTGGGTATTCGTGCCGTCATTGCCGATGATCCGACGTCAAACCCTACCGCTTACAACAACGGTGGAATTGATCGTTCGCTTTCGGCCAATTCGTTCTGGCGTAATCAATACAACACGTCGGCCGGGCTTGCTGCGACGGTCACGTTTGCAACGGGTGGCAAGGCAGCGATGCGCGCCATGTACAAGACGTGCAAACAGAACGCGCCTAAGTCGGTTTCTGGGAAAAGCAAAGAGACAAGCGTCATTTATACGCATTGGGATGTTCACAATGCTTATGAGGCGTCTCTTGATTCCAACGATGCGCACGTTCGTAAAGACGACAAGTATGGAGCTGGTTTTCCGCACTTGGTTTACCGGATGACGATTCCCGTCGTCCCCGGTGATGACACCAACATCTCCGGCCGCATGTACTTCCTCAATCTCAACAAGGATTCAAAGGGCAACCCCTTCTTCGGTTTGTATATCGATAAGCGGTCGAACTTCTCCTTGGGTGAATGGATGGAAGACCCTGAAGCCGATGTTGTTGTTCAGAAAATCAAAGTTCGTGGCGTGTTTGCCGGGCCTTACATGAAGACCCACGGCGTCATTTACGGGATCAGCTAATTAACGGTAAAAAAGGAGAATAAAATGGAAGTCAACGGATTTGCGCACACGCGCTATGCAAGCTCCGCAGATGACGAGAAACTGGGCTGTTTGGGCCAGATCTTCGTGGTTAGCGGCATTCCTTACAAACTAGTGAAGGTTCATACGGTCTGCACTGGTGCAGTGGCAGATGTCATTTCAGCCGGGGAGGTGCTTTACCGCACTGCCACGGAGAATGTTGTGACCAATGATCGGTCGGAAGCAGTCACGGACGATGCAAACCACTATTGTGGTATTGCTCCGGCTGATTTGGTCGCTGCCGTGCCGGAATCAACGGCCACGGTGACCTACTACATGCTGATGCAAGTCGGCGGTCGTCATTCGGCGGTCACTACCAATGGTGATGATGACATCGCCGCTGGGGTTCAGATCATCGCCTCTGGTGATGGGACTTGTGACTCTCAGGCTGTCACTGTCGACATCAAGCCGTTGAACATCGGCATTTCCGCTGCTGCGGATGTTGATGGGACAAATAAGGTTGCTGTTGATATGCGGTATGTTGGTTAAAAACGAGCGCGGGGAGGGGTAACACCCTCCCCTTTTTTTATGTCTTGGAGCTTAGAGAGTTTACTGGAGTTCTTGCAGCGGTTTTGCGTGGACGAAAGCATCACTACGGCCGATTTAATCAAGTTCATCGAACTGCGCTACGATTTTATTTACAACGACACGCTGGACTTCTATCGCACAGAAGGAACTTTCGCTCTCGTGTCAGGGACGAAGTATTATTACATGGCGAGGCAGTTGAATCTCGCCATTAAACCAAAATTCTTCAATCAAACAGACGACACGCATCCCATCACTTCATGTGATTACGACCACATCCTTTCCATTGACCCTGATCAGTCTGAAACAGGAACCCCAAGAAAGATGGCGTTTGTAGAATTATCGCCGGTTCAAAGACAACCTAACGAGTCCAGTGATACCGGGGCCGTCGGAGCTAAATCCTCTTCTTCATCTGATACGAGTCAGGAAGTTTATATCAGTGGCTTAAGAACTTCTGGCGGGGTTTTGATCGAAGACACAGACGTTATCAGTTTAAGTGGGACCACTTTTGTAGCAAGTGCAAAGACCGGCTGGCATACATTCAGGGTTGTTTCAAAAAACGAAGACTCGGTCGGGTTTGTCACGGTCAGCGAAACGGACGGGGTCAATACCTACGCTATTATTGACCCATATAGCTCACATTCAGAATATCAGAAGTGGAGAGCGTGGCCGACCTCTGACGTTACCGACACCATTCGTTACACTGGATATCGTCTTCCTGTAGTCCCTCAATTCGACAGCGCATCCATTGACGTTTCACACGATCTTTTAGCGGGATTCATCCACGGCTTAAGGTCTGACGTTCATGATGTGAATTTTGACATGATCAAGGCCCAAAAGTACGAGGGCATGTTCCGTGAGGCCATCCAGAAGGCCAAGGAAAACAACATGTGGGGCGATGGACAGGATCTTGTTGATGGGAGCGATTCTTATCGAAGGTACGACCCTCGTGGAAATTTAGAAGATGTCGATGAAGACATTGAGGTGATCTAGTGGGGTTTGAACAAGACAATATCTATCCCATGATAGAACCATCCCCGGAGATCATCCGGTTTGGTGGCTTCAAGTACAGCGAGTCCCTGCTTGATTTAGTCACTTACGGCGAAGATGGGGTGACTGTAAAAAGCCCCGACTGTCTGAATGTGTATGCGAGAGACGGAGCACTATGGCAATTAGATGGGACAGAGAAATACGAAGATGTTGTTATTTCTGGCGCTCCGACTGTCGGAGGGCTGTTTGTTTACGGCCAAGAAACTTCGTCAACCAATTACGTCATAGCAACGACAGGAACAAAGGTTTGGAGATATTCAGGTACTGACTGGGTTGACATCACGGATGTTTACGTTGTCACAGGAGAGCAGCATTTCGGGTTGACGTTCAACAATATTTTTATCGGCGTCACTTCGGATAGAAGCGCCCCGTATAAAATAAATGGAACAGCAAACATTGCAGCTCTTGGTGGCTCGCCTCCCAGTGGTAAGGTTATCGGTCGCATCGGTGAGTTTATCGTCATTGCAAATACGGCAGCATCTAAAAGCCTTGCTTACTACTGTGACCCTGGAAACCCTGAAAGCGGATGGGATAAGTTTTGGGACACTAAATCCGACGATACTCAAGGCATTACTGCCGTCGGAGAACTAGATCAGCGCACCGGATACCTCTTTAAAGAAAAGACGGCGGACCGCATCGAACATTTAGGGGGCTTAAGCTTCCAGCATGACCGTGGGTATTTGCCTGTCGGGTGTGTGGCGCAAGCAACCTTAAAGAAATGCACGGCCTTTCTTGATGGGAAGGCAGTTTCAGTCTTGATTGGCTTGGCAGACGACGGCGTTTATGCCTTTGACTCGTCTAAAAACCCTTACAAGATTTCTAGTGACATAGAATTCAAGTTTGATCGAAACAACACCGCAAAATGGAATCGGAATTACTGGTCTAAATCACACGCGTTATACGATGCGACGAGACATTGGTATTGGCTCTTTGTCCCCTCTTCTTCATCCGCCGGCGAGATGGATGAATTGTGGATTTGTGACTTAACCACATTTGAATGGTGGCCATGCGCACCAGGGGCCGCCGCATCGATTTGCATGATCGATGACACACATGGGAACCCACAGCCTCATGTTGGTGGTTATGATGGTTATGTCAGGAAGTTTTCTCAGCAACTGAAGAATTACGATGATGCTGCGATAAACGCTTATTACGGCACCGGGATCATTGACTTTAAGAAGACAGTTCGCATCCGGCAATTCATCCCATACGCAAAGCAAAAAGGTGATTACAACCTAGACTTCAATTTGAGGTGGGGGTTGTCAGGCTCAACCACTGCGTCGGATGCGTTGCTTTTAACACAAGGGTCAGGAGTTTACGGGTCTGGGACGTACGGAACCGCAACTTATGGCTCTGGCCGGCCCGTTTTCCAGAATCTGGCAGCCCTGACCTTTACTGGCAGGTACTTGCAAATTTACCTAGGCAACAACCGCGTGGATGAAACATTCAATTTGTTTAAAATTGAAGCCCCGGCGCGAATCATAGGGGGGCGGGTCGGTGAGTATCGGTAACGTCCCATTTGATCCTAATACCGGGGCTTCATTAAGAGCATGGTTTGAAAGTTTGAGACAGCACGTCTCAAGACCGAAGCGCCCCCTGTTTCTGCACGCGAAGGACTTTAATAGTGGGCCTAGTTTCACGGAGATTAACTCACTAGGGATTTACGGCGTCCGTTTCATGGCGGTTGGGGATAGTATCCACCACATGTTTTATGTCCCGAAAGACTTCAACGTCGGGACGAACATTAAGTTTGAGGCTTTGTGGTGTACGGACAGCGTTGACACGAGTGAAACAGCTACCTGGGAGATTTTGTATTCTTCGAGTGCCGAAGGAGAGGCATTAACAGCCGCGACGACCGCTCTTGATTCTGCAATAACAGCAGATAACGTTCTAGGAGCGTACAAGTTGGCCATTTCACCTTATGGGCTCTTGTATAAGGACGCTATGGAGCATGGAGACATTCTGCATATTAAACTCAGTTTGAGTGCGGTGTCTGGATTGAACCCTGCGGTTGATGCTGTTTTCTTAATTGGCCTGATCATAAACGACGAGGGTTGATATGGAGACAAAAGGATTTGTTCAGAAGGATATTAGTGATGGTGACGGCAATAGCTTTGTTCTCGAATTGAGAACAGATGACCCGTCATCCCCGGTAGAAGGAAGAATCTGGTTAAGAACTGATCTCGTATGAGCAAGGGCGATACATTTGAAAACGATGTTTTAAAGCTGATCTTCAATGGGACTGCCATCGCTGACTTAGCTGAGAACGATACTTCCGGCCCTGCTACGACTTTGACGGTTGCCCTTCATACCGGCGATCCTGGCGATACAGGAACCCAGCTTACAAGTGAAACTGCTTATACTGGGTATGCTCGGGTTGCAGTGAATAGAAACTCAGGTGGATGGACGGTCACAAATAACAGTGTCAGTCCTACCGCTAACATTGACTTTCCTGAATGCACCGCTTCCCCAGGGGCTGCCATAACCCATTTTAGCGTTGGGACAGGCGTTTCCAACAAACTTTTATACAGCGGGACTGTTACACCGAACATCACGATGGCGATCGGTGTAATCCCAAGACTTAAGACAACCAGCACGATCACAGAGGATTGATATGGCAATTTATTCACTAGCTCTAAGGACGACCGTTACGACAATCGCAGCAGCTTCATGGGCCGCACTTTCTCCGGCTACAAACGAAGCCGCTGTTATGGAATTGGGATATGTCAATGGCGCTGCTACCGCTAACGTTGTCGGAATTGGCAGAACAGCGAACACCCCTACTCTCACAGGTGGCGTTGCTTTTCTTGCGGAAGATGAGGGGCGTCCTACCGGGTTAACTCAGGCCGCCGTTGCTTTTGGCACGGCACCTACAGTCCCAACGCAGTTCTTCCGCAAATTCAGCATGGCCGCGCTTGTCGGTGCCGGCATTGTTTACACATTCCCAAGAGGAATCGTCCTTCCTGCCGGCGGGCAAGCAATATGCGCATGGAACATCACGGCCAACTCGGCGGTTGTAGACATCCATTGCGTAGCTGACGAATGATCATAAAAAATTCAAAAGATGTTGATAATGACTTCGGTAATACTGTTGTTGCTGAGATAAAAATTCAGATGAGACGTAATGGGATGATCTCAGTTGAGGGGTCTATTACCGACGAAGTCTATGCAAGATTCTTGTTGGATACCGCGAGAGACACTTTAACGAACTATCACATCCAACAAAGAAAAGGTTTAAGAAGCCCGATCATTGTCCCGGCTTACGATACAGCGATGGTCGGGACTCCTGAAGAAAAGAAATTGCTGCAAGCAAGAGAAGAATTGGTTGATGCGAGGGAGTCATAATGCCTTGTTCTGTCATGTATTCGACTTTATCGGCAGGGAGAGTTGGGTTCCAAGACTCTGGCAGTATCGCCCCTCTCTTTGAGGAGAATGATTGTAGGTGGGACTTTAGGTTTAACTACCAATCTAGGGGGCCGAAAACTTGGAGAGATAGGAACCAATTTTGCTCTAGGTGGCCATCCACCAAGATTGGCGGCGGTGATCTTGAGGGTTTTGTTCCGATAGGACATGACTTCGCTTCTAACTTTGGTCCTTATGAGCTGTTTAGTTGCGACGGTGATGGGACACAGTCAAAGAGATTTATAAAAGGCACTTGCCGTGACTCTGGCGGAAACACAGTTGCCAATGCCATTGTGCAAGGCTTTGTTACGTCCACAGATGCCTATGTCGGTCAGGATACTACAAGGGAAGATGGAACGTATACGTTAGGCACTGAGACTGCCAATGACGTTGCGCATTACCTGGTAGCCTATAAACCAGGAAGTCCAGATGTTGCAGGCACAACGGTCAATACGATCACATCAACCAATGTTGACGGGACCTGATGAGCCGAAATGATATAAATTTGTACCAGTTTGAGGCGACTCCTACAGATATCGTTTTAAGGACGTTGCAATCAGACCCCGCCGCAACAGGAACAACAATTTATTTACTTGAAGGCGCTGATGGCTCGAACGACATTGTTCTTTTTAAGTCGTACCTTGAAATCTACGGGCCTTATGGGACCGGGACATACGGGACCGCAAAATACAATGCGAGAATAGAAGTTGATGGGGCTTCAGATTCTGCATCGTCAACATCGTTTGTCGGCGCAAGCGTATTTGCAGCGGTAACAGCTTCCTCCTGTGGGAGCCCAACGGCCTCAGTTGGGGTGAGCGTATTCAACGGTGTATTCAGTTCTTCGGGAAGTTCTTCAGATACAGCAATAGGGGTTTGGATAGCGAAGGCAGACGGTAGCACTTCGTGTGTTTCGACATGCGCGTTTGTAGGGGTGTTGGTTTTCTTAAGCCTTGGATCATCAAGCGGAGCCGCAGAGGCGCTTGGTGTTTATGAGGAAACATTTCCCCATCAATATTTGGGGCTGAAGGCTTTTTTTGGAGGAGTTGTAAACGATCTCTGTTTGGTTGCCGAAGAGGATGCGCCTTCGGGGATGGGTGGAGTGTTGAAGGTGAGAAAGAATGGCGCAAATTATGCTGTCTATCTCGTAGAAACAAATGATGCGAATGCGAGTCCTATTTACATTCATACATCAACAGGAGTGAAGGCAATTAGACTTAAAACATAACTAAGGAGAATAAAATGAAGATGAAATATTTGCTTGGCCTTTTGTTTGTACTTATCGCTGGTCCCGCCTTTGCTCTGCCTCATGATGATAGCACGAGCGTTAAATCGACCGTCAAAGTCTTTATCCCATGGAATCAGTTCAGCATGACAGCGGATGGCACGAGCATCTTGTCACTCGGCACTGGTACGCCTCGGGTTGCTAACGTCAATTCGCTCGGCATCGCTGCGGTTCGTTTCGATACAGCCGGCACGAACGGCGATGCCATTCATTTGACATATCCAATCCCGGATAACATGTGTGTCAGTTGCCCCACTAAGATCAGTGCAGTTTGGTCTACAAGCTCGACCACTACGTCTCAGACGGCAACTTGGCGCGCTTTGTATTCGGCGACAGCGTTAGGAGAAGGCTGGACCGCCCCTGCAACTGCTTTGGATACGCCCATCACCGCTGATGCGGTTGATGACACAGCCTATGGGTTGAACGAATCCCCTCAAGGCACCATCAACGGCAGCATTTTAGAGCGTGGCGACACACTCGATATCATGATGCAGATCAGTTCGGCCTCTGGGTTGAACCCGGCATCTGACATTGTCGAATTTCACGGCATCTACATCGAATACACGAGAGAACTTCTTTAATTCATAGGGCTGGAAAATGAAAAAACTATCTCTATTAGTCCTCGCTCTTTTTGCTTCGATCACAGCATACGGCGCGAACACAATCGAATATCGTGATGATTCGCTTCAGGTCACTTCGAGCCAAATCGCAACGACGGCTGCCAATAGCACGACCCCGGTTGATCTAGGGCCGTATCAAGCTGGGGCGGTGCAATGCGCATGGGCGGCGGTGACTGGCACACAACCGGCTTACAAGCTGCAAGTGTCAAACAATCAGTCGAATTGGGATGACGTGAGTGGGGCGGCCACGACTACAACGTCTTCTTCAGGGTCAGCGACCTATATGGTTGATCCTTTTGTCGCAAGACAAGCCAGAATCCTCATCACGACCACGGGAACGGGGACGCTAGATTGTATCACCATCTTGAAATGAATGATTCTCACTCTCGTCAGAACGAAGAGCACGCCTGAATATACAGTAGGCAAACTTTTTATCGACGGGAAGTTGGAATGCTTCACTCTGGAAGACCCATTCAGAAAAAAGAAGATTCAAGGTCAAACGCGGATTGGGAGTGGGGTTTATAACATCCTCCTCCGATTCTCTCCGAAGTTCACGCCCAGGTATGCTCATAACATGCTCTGGGTGAGTGAGGTTGAAAACTTCGAGTACATCCTGATCCATCCCGGAAACACCGTGGACGATACGGATGGCTGCATTCTGGTGGGGCAGAAAGAGGATAAGGGGACGTTGGCAAATAGCCGGATCGCTTACTTTGGGCTGTACGACAAAGTGAGCCCTGCGGCCAATAAGAAGGAATTATCGATGGTCATCATCGATCTTTAAGGGGGGTTAAATGCCTAAAACAAAAATAGTAGGTTACATGATGATTGCGTCCGCAGTGATTGGGATCGGAGTTGATGCTTTAAACGGCGGGGGGTTTGATTGGGCTGGGAATTGGGCCAAGCTTGACGCAGGTTTTGCCGGCGCTGGTTTGGTTTTCCTCAGAACTGCCATTGCTAAAATCGCCGCTCAAATTTGATGACCTACTGGATCACTGGAATCGTGGGGGCAGTAGGACTCTTCTTATTCTATTTGAAGATCCGAAAACACGCCCAGAAAGACCTGCTCAGTGACATCGAAATCAAGCAAAGTTCAGATGCTCTCAAGCGGATCAATGAAGTCAGAGAAAGAGAATCAATCATCAATGATGAGTTCAGCCGCGATAAGGATTTCTTGGTTAAGAACAATATTGTTGATTGGCCTAGCTCTGGGGTCATTGAGTTGCCGAAAGATCGTCATAAGCCCGTTAAATCAACCTAAGCCATATTGTGATGCGTCTGTTGACGCGATTTTAAGTGAATTGCACTCGGGGATTTTGAGAAGGCTGTCCCCTCTTGAGTTGCACGAAGTTTTAAGGTGTTTGGAAATCTACAAGGCTCAATAACCATGAAAAAATTTCTCTCTTACTACCTAATCGTTTTAACGATTTTGGCCGGATATTCCTTTGACGTTTTTGCGGTAACGCGAATCTACAACCGTCAGACTGGGGATATCATCGATGCTGATAAGGACGACGCAGAGTTTGATAATACGAACAACGCCGTCAATACTCATACGGCTGATACTTCGGCCCATGATGCGACTGGTGGAGTGGTTGGCGTCAGCAAAGTTCAGAACCTCACCAACAAGACTTTAACGTCTCCCGTCATAACAACTGCCCCTACGGCTGCCGGCGCAACGTGGGCGGATCTTGGTACGGTTACAAGTTTCACGGCCACTTCTGGAACTATTTCAGCTTTCACACTCACGACCGGAACGATCACGAATGCCAGCGTCACCAGCAAGATCGACTTCACAGGCGGCGCGGACGCTAATTTCTATTCGGAATCAGGCAAAACAAATTTAAGAGGTTCTATTGACTCCGCAACCGGAGAGGCGATCCTGGCCCTTCGGGAAGAAGGTGGCGTGGTCAACTGCGAAATCAACTATTCTGCGGGGACGATCACGATCAGCGGTAAGGACGGGGTAGCACTTTCAGCCACAAATCCTTGCTTGGTTGGAGTCAAGTCAACCACGAACGGGGTTGTCACAACAGCCCGCTTCACTTCAAACATCACAGTTACCGACGGAGCCGCAAGTCAGACCGATGGGAACCTGTTCGGGATTTCCGACGTTAACTGGGGCAACGCCATGCCAATGTTTTTTGGGGTTATCTTCAACGGAACCACTCCTTACTTCACGCTTTCTCGCCTCCCCTTCCAAGTCAGCGGTGCCGCCGCTGGGGACCTGGCGCAACTCAACGACACTGATGCAGATGCCCAGGGTGATGTGATGATCTTGGCCAGTGGGTTAACGTTGGCCTCATGGGTCAACCTCCCGATCACCCAAGTTGCATGGCTGCAAGCTACTTACGCCACAGCTAGTTCAGTTTGGACGTTCTCAGAATCACGATATACCGGCTTCAATTTCTTGTATGAAACGGTGCGCTTTCTTTTCGTCCCCAATCAAATGGGGGCTGCGGCTTCGACTTTGTTGACTGCAAATGGTGGGACAGCACCAGTCTTCACCAATACCGAATATCCATACCAAATCTACCGCACCGGGACATGCGCCCTCAATGTCTATTTAGACTCCGATGGAGGTACAGATGGGGCTGGTGCAGTCCAGGCGCAATTAGCTCTTCCTTATCTCTTCCCAAACGGGACTCTCTCAACACTGTTCGTTATCGGGGGGCGAATCAACGGGGCAACAACCATCACAGGAGCACAATCTTTATCGGGGTATATTTCTGAAGGCACGTCCCTTATGAATTTGGAATACCTTGATGCGGCGGCGGTCAGAACAGCCGTCACGAATGCCATGTTTTCTAACGGGGCAAGAGCGGTGCAAACTTTCTTTTCATACCCTGCGATGGTGAACTAACTATGACACTCGACGAATTCAAAGCAAAACTCATTTACGGCTGCCGAAAATATTATCAGTCAGCCATTTACGAACGCTATCAGCCGCACACTCAGATCAATATCGTAGCCGGGATTGAGGGCGATCTTGAGGAATTCAAAGCTTACATCCAAGACAAGCAGAGTAGCTTTGCGGTGATCAAGACGGCCGTCGCAAAACTAGAAGAAACATCTCTTAAAGGGTCCTTTCAAGTCGGGACTAACGAGTCGATGAAGGAGCATGTTTCAACGTTCTTAAAAGAGCTGGATGGGGAAGATCAGAAGTTGGCCGTGGTTATGGCCCTTCAGGAAATCATGTGATCAAACTTTTAGACGACGAGCTTTATCCCATCGTTTGTAGCTGGTGGAAAGCCGCAGGGATGGAACCTTTCCCGAGAGACATGCTCCCTCGGCATAGCTACGTTGTCTCCACCGATAAACCAGTGATCGCGGGGTTTTTGTACAAGGAAGAAACAGCGAAGTTCGGTCTTTTGGGATGGATCATATCCAATCCTGAAAGTTCACGAACAGAAAGACGGGAATGTTTGAACACGGTTTTGGATCTGCTTTATCAGAAAGCAAAGGAAGAAGGCTTGAGAGCCATTTTCACGTTCATGAAGCATGATTTTCTGGTTGAAAAATTAAAGCAGGATGGATTCACGGAGCTGTCTAATGACAGCATTCAATTAATAAAAATCTTGTAAGGAGAGATTATGGCAGCACCAACAATTACAGCGGCAACGGCGGCTATGCTTGCGGCTTCAGCGGCTGCAACTGGCGTCGGTTCGGCAATCAGCGCTCATGAAAGTTCAAATGCGCAAAAGGCCGCAGCTTTAGAAGCGGCAAAAGGTCCTGTTCGTGGCGGTTCTAAAAGAGCCGGTAACCAGGATGAATTTTCGCTCGATCCGGATAGTTTGGAAAAGCTTGGGAGCAATTCCCTTCCTCTTCAAAGGCCGGTCTATGGTGGCAATATGGGTGGGGACACGGGCGCTCCCATTGATTTGAATGCTCTCTTTAAGCCCAACCAGTTTGGGCAAGGGTATTCCGTAGGATCTCCCCAGCAACAGCAACGTTTCTACAATAAGGGGTAAGCAATGGCTATCGACTATCCTCCGGGCATGCAGCCGCAGAGCACAAATCAATCGGGGCCTAATTACGTTCCACCTACCAGGGCCGCTTCACCTTTTTATCAAAGCCCTCAGACGGCCACGCCTGGAAATCCGACACAATTCTCATTAGCGCAACTCATTGCCTCGCTTCCGGCAGGTCAAAGAACGGGCTTAACTAAGCCGCCAGGAGCCCCCGCTGCCCCTGAAGACGTGTTTGGGCTAAATAACGACCCCTTCACGCCTTATGACCAGTTCGTTTCTACAAACAAAGGCCCAGGTGTTGACTCCCAAGCTGACGCGGCCGCAGGCTCTTTCTTAAGCTCTTATCAAAACAAGGCCCCCATCTCCTCCGTCCCCGTTGGCCGTGTTGAGAATCAACCGGCAGAATACTATCAAAAGCAAATTGAAGACCTGACAAAGCCCCTAACAGCTCAATACGACAAGGCCAGAGCTGCCACCAGGGGCGACCAGGCTGCCCGTGGGACCATTTACGACTCTCAAGGCTACCAAGACATAGGGGATCTTGATAAAAACTATCTAGAGACAATTGGATCTATCACGCGCGGCACAGAGATTGAGCGCATGAAGGAACAACAGGCCAATGAGCAGGCTTACCAATCTGCCTTGCTGCAAGAAGGACAAGGGAAGCGTGCGGCGGATTTGCAGGGGTTAGGGCTTGATACCAACATGATCAACAGCCTTTTGGGATATGGCGCGGATCGGTACAAGAGTTCGGCGGACTTGTTCAAAGGCATTTACGGTGCGGATACGGATCTCAACAAGACCCGCATTGAAACCGGAAACAACGAGAAAACGAAGCTCGATACCCTTCTTCGCCTCATTGAAGCGCAGGGTTATACGGGCGTGCCTCAAGAGCAATTGTGGGAAGCTCTCTCGGGGAGTCTCGGCTTTGACGTCAATACTTTGCCGCCAGCAAGTCAGAATACAAACGCTATCGGGTCCGATATCAACGAGAAAATAAGTCAAGGCTTCCAAAATGGGCAGTACCATATGGACAAGGGCATTATCGTGGATCAAAAGGGTCATCCGGTTAAATTCTAAAAGGAGTCATTATGGGTTTTGGACAAGCGGCAGGCGGTGGTTTTCTTGAGGGGTTGGGACAAATGCTAGGGCAGCTTGGCATGGGGCAAATAACCCGTAAAAACGAAGAATCAGACGCTTGGAGTAAGGCGCGCATGGGAGTCGGTATTGATCCAACCACTGGAAAGCAAGACCCTGAATTCATGAAAGCGGCTCAAGGTTTCTATGGAGCTAAGGGGTACTCTCCAATTGAACAAGCTCTCATGGAGAAATTGGGTGGCGCTCTTGGCGGAATTGGCGGGGGGATGCCTGGCGGAGCACAAGGATCACCACAAGCGTCAGCGGACACAACGGCACCAGTTGATGAAGATCAAGCCGCATTACAATGGGCTAAGCAAAATCCCCAAGATCCAAGAGCCCAGGCGATCATGCAAAAATTAGGTATGTAATATGCCATTTGATCCCGATTCATATTTAGCCAGTAATGGGTCTATTCAGGACAGACTCACAGCAACAGCTGAAAGATATGGAGTCGATCCCAAGCTTATCTTAGCCCAAGCCGGGCAAGAATCGGCCTACAAGAAAGACGCCTTAAGCCCAAAAGGTGCTTTTGGCGTGATGCAGTTGATGCCAGAAACGGCAAAAGGACTTGGCGTTGACCCTCGCTATCCGTCTCAAAATATTGAAGGCGGCGTGAAGTTGATGGCGCGCCTTTTGGATAAATACAAAGGTGATAAAAAGCTCGCCCTAGCAGCTTATAATGCTGGTGAAGGCGCTGTTGCTAAATACGGCGGCGTTCCTCCGTTTAAAGAGACGCAGAATTACACAAAGACCATCCTTTCTAAATTAGAGCCATCTATGCCTCCATTCGACCCAGACGCTTATTTAAACCAAAATATTGGCAAGGCTATCGCCCCCCCATCGGCACCTCCAATGAGTGCGGGGGGTGGGGCTCAAATCCCAAGTGCTACAATTGGCGGGGCCAACATTGTCTTCCCAGGAGTTCAGAACAAATTAGGAGCCGATAAAATTACTGTAGAAACAACGGCGAGAGAGGCCGCTGAAGAAGCTGCAAAAGTAGCTAAATGGCAAGAATTTGTAGGCCAGCTCAAAAATGGCGATAAGCCCTATGCGGATCTCACTCTTGAAGACATTATTGGAGCGACTAAGAACCCCGAGTCGGCGAAATCATTTCTCGATTTAAGAGATGCTTTCATAGGAAAAGAAGCTGGTTTCCAGAAGAGCGCAAAAGCAGTCAAGGGTGTTCTGAAGGAGCTGGCTAAAACGGCCAATAATATTCCATCATCAAAGGGGTTTTACGGGAAACAACTTCAAGGCCCTGAAAATTGGATCAGAGAAGAAACAGGGAACTTGCCTGACAAAACAGCTTTTGAGGGTTTTAGAGGTCTCGCTTTGCCTCTTCTTCGCAGGGCATTTGGAGATGTCGGGAATGTTGGCCAAGGAGAACAAAAAATGGTCGAAGAGGCTGTTAATCTCTTGGCACATCCTCAAAAGGAGACCAGAGATAAGGGCCGTCAAATGTTGGAGAGCGTTTTTTCGTCTGCTTTTGGCGACAACTTTAAGCTGGACGGATCAGACGTGCCTTTCAAAACAGAAAAGCCCCAAACAGATCCCCTTAAGAGCATGTCTACCGAAGATCTTTTGAAGCAACTTAGCCAATGACCGATAAACTGCAAATAATGATGGAACTTGATAGCCGTGGCGCATTGCCCCCGGATAAAAAGGCTATCTTCGATGAATTGAAATCTCGTGGTGCTATCCCCGACTCCGGGGGGGTGCTTGAGTCTGTCGCTAAAAGCGCCCCTATTACCTTCATCGATCAAATGGTCAAACGCGGCCCTTCAGCGAGAATGGGGCAAGCCTTGCTAGACGCAGTTGGCATCAAGGACAAGGCATCCGAAGAAAGAAATGCTCTTCATCCTACCGCCGCGACAGCCGGGAAAGTAGCCGGTGAAACCATCGCTTCTATTCCTCAATACGCCGGAGGAATGGGGGCTTTGAAAGCTATCGGCCCAGCGAAAGGGTTCCTCGGGGTCTTAAACAACATCGCTAAGGGCGCAACGGTAAACGCTGCCATCGGGCAGGGATCAGACATTGAGCATGGCGTGAATCCTGATCGGGTTCCGCTTGACCTTGCTCTTGGCGGTGCCGGCGAAGCTTTATCAGCCCTTGCTCCAAAAGTGAACGCTGGCGGAAAGTGGCTGATGAACAAGGCTTTGGGCGTCACTAAAACAGAAGCTAAAAACGCCATAGCCGCCGGAAAAGAGACTTTAGGAAGCCAGGTTTATGAAAGAACCGCAATGCCCCACACAAGAGCGGGGTATGAAAAGATCGCAGAAAAGGGGCTAGACAAGAGCGAGGAAGCTTTACAGACTCTTTTGGCAAATGCTGAGAATGGAGTCCCCGCTTCAAAAATGGCTGAAGCAGTGAAGGGTTTAAGAAAGCGTTACGAAGGTGCTGGTGGCGTAAATATAGCTGGGTTCGAGAATGAACTCAAAACCATTGATGATGCTGTAAAGCTTTTAAGCAAACAGAAGAACGTCATTTTGACTGCGGCCGAAGCGAATTCTATTAAGCGGAAAATTTACAGCATCATTCAAGACAAAGGATATAAAGCCTCTGCCCCTCTTCCAGCAAAAACGAATGTTCTCAAAACTCAAGCTCGTTCTTTAAGGCAGGGCATTGAAGAGGCCGCTGGCTCTAAAGGCAGTGAGGTCGCTAGTGTAAATAAGGACCTCGCTTACTATGGGAAGCTAAAAGACCGGACGGCAGATTTGGCTGCGAATTCCAAGAGTGGGAATCTCGTCAGTAAATTAGCTATGACTGGGTTAGCTTCAGCGGCCGGTGGTGGGGCTGGATATGCAGGCGGCGGTAAAGAAGGTGCCATCGCAGGAACTTTACTGCCCTTAGCTTTAGGCACTCCAATCGGTGGGAGTGCAGGCGCTATGGGGATGAAGATGATTGCGAAGTTTTTAGAAAATTCAAGATTCCTGGCCCCTTTTATTTCTTCCGCTAAAAACTCAGAGGTTCCTTTTAGAAAATGAACATCCCAACCGGAGGCAGTATGGATGATAAGGTTAGTGTCAGCATCGAAGAAATTGAAAACGGCTTTTTATTTCGTCGCTCCTGGTGTGAAAAAGGCGAGGACGATGATGACAACAAATACCATCACGATGAATACTTCATGGAAAACCTGCCGGGCGCTTTAAAGAAGCTCTTCGATAAAGGTTACATGAAGGACTTAGTCAAAGGCGACATGTGGGATACGATGAAGGGTGAGAAATTGAGTGAGAAGGAAGAAGAAGACGAAGAGGATGAATGAAGCAGATTCTTCTTTTAGCGGCTTTAATCGGTGCAGTATTCGCAATCTATTATCAATCTTTTGATAATCCTCTCATATTTGACTCGGAGATTGTTGAATCCCTCAGCCCTAAGGAATCAATCCCTTTAACAAAAGGCTTAAACGGTTGGGGGGAGATTCTCTTCAATAAAACCCACGATTCATTTTCGATCAGCAGGGATCTTACCACAACCACTTTCAGTTCGATCAGCTTGGGAGTGTACGGGCAGAATGTTTTAAATGTTCTCATTCACGCAATAAATTCTCTTCTTCTTTACCTCCTCATTTCTCGATTTTATTCAAAGAGCACTTCTTATTTCATCGCTCTTTTTTTCGCCGTTAATCCTGCCGCTATTTACTCCGTCGCTTATCTCATTCAACGAAGCCAGTTGCTCATGATGATGTTTGGGCTTTTGCAGTGTTTATTTTATCTCTCAGCACTCAAATCCAAAAACTGGCTCTCCCCCCTCTTTTTTGCGTTCTCCCTCTTCTGTTTTAAAATGGTGTGTTTCTCGAAGGGAAATGGGGTGGTGTTTTTTGCCGCATATCCCCTCTTGAGTTTTGTTTATCCAAAGGAATGGCATAAATCCCTTTCCTATATGGGACTCATGCTTGTCATAGGTGTCGCCCTCATCCCTCAAGTTTTGGGGGAAATCAAATTCGTCGATAATGAGGAATATTACAAATCAACGATCGAAGCCTCATGCTCTGTCTTCCTCGATAAATCCCACCTTTTCTTAAGATCTGTTTTTACCCAATGTGGATTATACTTTCAGTATCTCGTTCATTGGTTCCTTCCTCTCCCCTCTTCAATCGACATGAAAACCGAATTTACCGGGAATCACTGGAACTTATTGGGCTTCCTTTCTTTCATTATCGTTGGGATTGTTTTACTGGCTTTGAAAACAACCCGCCTTTTAGGGTTGGGGGTACTCCTTTCAGTTTGTTTTTTCGTTCCTGAGCTATCTCGAACAAGGATAGGCGAGATATTCGTCCTCTATCGCTCTTACATTTGGTCTCTGGGCTACATGATTGCCTTTGGGTGGGGGATTGACAGGGTAAAGAAAAAGATCGTTCTTGCGCCTATATTGCTCGTCATGGCCTGTGTGACTTTCTTGAGTTTAAAACAGTTTGATTCCGAGTCAAAGGCTTGGGTTCACGCGGCTGACTTAATAGACCTTAAGAACGAGGGGACTTTCTGCCAGGGGGCGAGGGCTTACAACAACGCAGGGGCATCACTTTTGAAGGAAGGAAGATTTCACGCTGCTACGAGGTATTTTAAGCAGTCCTCAGAAATGCAACCTACATGGGATTTGCCGGTTTCAAACTTGGGATCAACCTTTTACCTGTTAGGAGACTTTGAGAGTGCCAGACCTTATTTGAATCGTTCTCTAGAAACGCACGGGCCTATCATGGAGAACGCACAGAACATCCTCAACCTCATTGATCACAAATGATCTTTACTTAAAAACTTCATCATCTGAAACGTCTTCGCTAAATCTCCGCTGATTCTTTTCACTGCCCTTTTTAAAGTCTTTTCAGAATATCCTCGCCTCTTGGCAAGTAGAGACACTTGAACGCCCTTATAGAACTGCTTAATCAAGCTCCTCTCACGGAATGAAATAAGTTCTACAACATCCCTGATCCTCATGATGACCATGATAGTCGTTTCAGGTTCTGGGGCTCTTGTTCTCCCACTGATATACGTCAAATCATGATCTCCTGGTTCCTTAGGCTTCCTCAACCATCCTTTTCTGAAGTACCATTTTAGAAGGTGCTCAATATTTTCAAAGGTCATTAAAGTTTTCCCTTAATTTTTTCCGTTCCCTGGCAAAAGCTATCGCATCCATGAAAGACTGCATGGCCACGATTTCAGAAGCTGGTTCTGTGTCGATGGAGATAAGATCCGTGTTTATTTTTTGTGGAGGTCTTGAAAGGCGAATGAGTAAAACCTTCAAAGCGACTTCTTCGATGAAGACTCTATCTGTAGAATCAAGGCGCTTCTCTGCAAAAGCAGAAGCGGGGAGTGTTAATAGTAAAATCAAAACTGCTATTCTCAGAAGTCAACCCCAGCAGCAATTCCAACTTTCAATAAGTCGGTTATTACCTGCCCTTTCTTATGACTATTAGAGGAAAATTCAAATGACGGTGTCAACGTGATACTTCCAAAATCGAAGCCTATTTCTGCAAGAAATTTCTTTGAGGTATAGGACCCATCCATGCCCTCTAGAAAACAGGTAATGGAATTGGGATCAGCGACTATTTCATCAAACCCACCACAGTCAGGGTCCCAGCGTTCCTTGCCGGCGTCTGTTGTACCTACAGACATCAATCCAAAAGCCATCCCATAACCCACGCCCAAACTGATAGAATTATGATCGTCATTAAAGACCCGCACACCAGCAAGAAGAGCGAATCCAATATCGAAAGCCTGTATTTCTGCCAGTTGAACTTCATCTTTTACTATGCCCGATGACGCGTTATAAAATAACCTGAACTTACTCCAAAACATCCCACCCGCGTCAAAATCGGCGTTTAAATCTATGTCTATCCCCGCTCCTGGCATCTGCCAGTCCAGCCCCGCGTCAAATTCATAACTAGGTCCTGCTTGTACACTGAGTCCTTTGATATCCATTTACGCCCCCCTTGGGGACGTATGATAGCTAAGACTTTGCTGTTGCTGCAAGGCTTCGGGCGTCAGCGTCAATGTCGCATTCTGCCATCAAAACCAGTTCCAGAGTTATGTCCTCACCGCAATCCTTGCAGACAAGCTTTGCCCGGCCTAATCGTTTTGGGTGTTCGTAATCGTGTGGGCATTCCATCACTCCCCACTTTCTATGCGCTCGATGGCTGCAAGGGCTTCTTGGGCAATCTTTTCAATTTCGGCGAAATAAAATTGGGGGTTAGTGATAGAGCTAGCGGTCGCCGAACTTCGTGCTTTCCTTTGAAGTTCATTAAGCACCTCCATGGCAACCTCCACCTCCCTCACCAACTGGGAGATGATTGATGGGGCGTTGGCAATTAAATGAGAATTCCACCCAGAGGCGTCGTTCTTCAAATGATCGTACCAAAGAACACAATTGGCCTCCGCATCACAAATATGGCTAGCCCTATCCGAACACCACGGCCACGGCGATACTTTATCGAGGATCTCTTTGATTTCGTCTGTTTTCATTCGGTTTGTCCCAATGCCTTTTCTGCAATTTTTACAGCTCCACAATCACCGTCATAGCCCCACGAAATAGCTGTTATGGCTTCCAACGCCTCCCTCAGCTTCTTCACCTGCATCTCAAGCCGTGCGTTCATATCGTGCTTCCTGGCCATCATGACATCGAGTTCAAGCTCCTTATTCAACCGCTCGTTCTCTTCGGTGAGGGCTTTGACTTTGGCGCGCTCAACCTGCAATTCTCCCCTCAGCGTTTCAATGAGGAGGTTGTCGAAGTCTGTGATTGATTGGCTCATTTGTTTTCCTTCCTCTAATCACCAAAATATGGGATGTGCATCAGCCCGCTCTTCTTCATTTTTCCACAAGCGCACATATTCCCGAGAATCTCATGGCATCCAAATCGGCATTTAATTTTATGCCAAAAACACTTCATGCAAATTTGATTGCCAATCCCATAAGGGCCACGCCATAAACATTCAAAAATTCTCATTCGCTTGGTACCTCGAAGAAGCAATCGCCATGAATCTGTCACTTGGCTCGCTCATAGATCTCCGCCAATCAATAATATCAATGCCACCAATGCCACGAGCCCCGTATGTATCAAAAACAGCAACCACATCCAGCCTGGCATTTCTATCTTCACGGTGTCACTCATCGCTTGGTACCTCGAAGAAGATGTCGGCTTCCATGTCCTGTTCTTCTGACTTGAAAATATCTCCACCCTGTGCGCCGGGGAACATAGGCATAATTTTACGAACGTTCTTGAGCACGATGCGGGCGGGCCACACATGGGGGCCGTCCCTAATGGCTCCTGGGTCTTTAGCAAAGAGTTCTCTTGCAAATGTTTCACGCCCGCCCCCAGTAAAGCCATTCAAAACAGTGACAATCGCAGGACTCACCAACTTCGTCTTCTTCTCTTCGGGTGGGGTGTAGAGTTGCCAGTTATAGCCAGCCATCTTAGACCAGCTTTCTTCGTGAGTTTTCCCGTCTTCTCTCCCAAGAAAACTGTTTTCACCTATGGCTGTGACAAGCACACGCCCTCTCACAACAGCACTTCTTATGGTGTCCCCAGTCTTGAATTTAAATTCATCACTCATACTTTCGTCTCCTTCAGATTAGACTTTGCAATAACAGAAATACCATTCAGGATAGCCTCAACGACTTCTTTGTTTGCAGATATAAAATCCTCTGTTTTTTTAAGCGCGTTTAGTGTTTTTGTTTCAAAGTCGTATCCGGTTGCAAGATCCAGTTGGTCGCCGATTTTTAATTTGTTTAGCTTGTTATAATAAAGGTTCATGAATTTTTCGAGTTCATGGTGAGAAACTTCGCAAATGTAATCGTGCTCTGTTTTGCCAATAACTTTCATTTCGTCTCCTTCGGCTTGAGGGCGCTGAGGGCCTGTCGCAAGAGATGATAATCGGCGCATTTCCCATGACAATCGCAGTGGCCCAGCATCCTCTCCGCCGCCTCAACCAATGGCCTACATTGGGCGTGGATCTCTGCCCGTCCCTCTTCGCGGCATATTTCAAATGCCTCTGCTTTGGTGATTAGATGCCTGTCTTCGGTCACGGCTTGCTCCTTTCGGCGAGTATCACTTTAAACATACATCTTGGGCAGTATTGGAAAATTCCAGTTTCATCCCGCCCAACGTGGATACGGCTCTGGCATAAATCGTGTACAAACAGCGTTTTCGTATCAATATTAATTTTAGGGTTAACCGTTCCCAATGGGGTCCAGCCTGACGGTGTTTTACGTTTAAATATCCACCAACCCCGTTCTTCATATTTTGGGAAGCTCATTTCTCCTCCCCCAATGCTCGTATGGCGGCGGCAACATCATGGCCTGAATAATTGTCCAGCCCGGTTTCATCATCCACCTTCCATCCAAACTCTTCGGCCACCTTTGCAGCACGCTCTAAGGCAGCGGATTCGGCTTGTGCGATAGCCTTCACAACCCAATCTTCCATTGCGATTGCCACGGAATATATGCAGCTTTGGGCGGTGAACTTTTCAAGAAACTGCTTTCCATATTCTTCAGGTGTCATCACTTCCCTCCCTTTTTACCGGGAATGCCGGGCTTTTTGTTTTTGCCGGGAATCCCGGTAATTCTTCGTTTGATCTCACGGCGGATTTTTGCTTCAAGGCTGGGGAGTGTTTTGGCGTCACACCGTTGCCATATCTCCGGGCCGCCGCAGGCAAAATAGGCCGAATCGTAGGCTATGCTAACTTCCCATCCTTCCGGAAACGCCTCATCAATCTCCCGAAGCGTGAGCGGCTTACTTGGTTTTCTTTTTGGCATTGATGATCTCCCATGAGAGATAATCTTGACACTCGTCCGGTAATAACTTGAATGTATCAATGAAAAGAGAATGCAAGAAATCTATAACCTCTTCAGTTTGATCTACAGTCAAGGCGACTTGATGGATCTTCCCATTATTAAGCTTGGCAAAACAAATTAAGCTCACCACTTCTACACTATGATCGATACCTAAACCCTTCACCTTCTTAGGTTGACGCTTTTTCATCGCCTCACCCACCAATCAATGATCATGAGAAGCCCAAAGGAATGGAAAACTATGCCCCCTATTAATTCTAAAATATGCATCCTCATCTCCTTGCTATCCTATTAATGGTATTGACCTGCTGGGGAGGGCGGGCTGGGCTTGATACCAGCTAGTGGGTTACTTTGGTGGGGTCGGTTACGGACCCCCTCCCACATTATCCCGCCGAGCCTTTCCTCTTCTCGGCCTTACAGGGGTCCACGGATAAGGTTTCCTTCAACGCCGCCGCCCTACTCAACGGTCAATCTTCCTTACCAAGTTCTCAACCTCAACCTGATATTGTTGTACGTCTGCAACCCTCTCCTCATCATGGTACGAACCGGATGCTCTGCCTGTCTTGAGTAAACCGCAAAACCAGAATCAACGAGCATATTTGCCATCTCACGGGATTCGCCACCATAAACTCTCCCGATCATCACAGGGGTCATCGGATGACCCATGATCCAGCTCGTTCGTGTGTCACCTACATCCACCGTCTGCGCGATCCTGATCCTAGAAAGAAAGTTGTCCCGTGATCTTTGAAACAAGAGAAAATTCCCTGTTTGAAATACCTCCCTTAAAAACTTCGGGTCCTTTTCAACCTCCTGATAAAACGTCCAGACGGTTTTGATGACATCAAGCCTTTCTTGAATTTTAACTTCCACCGCTTTCTTCACCGAATCCAGCGGGGTCATTTCCATGAACCCCTCAAGTATTCTTTTTGTTACTCCGGTCATTCATCCCCCTTGTTGGCCCTGTTTTCTTCGGGTTCGGCTGCGCGTGTGCAACCTTCCCCGACCTTCGCGCTAATTTGTTAAAATGCCCTTCACAGGTGAATCTTCCTGATTCGTCCTCTCTTGTCGCGGGGCAAGGGCACAACTGAATCCGGCAGTTAAAGACTTCACGTCTCTTTGATTCTGATTTCATAAATTGCTTCAGTTAATTTCTTTTTCAGCCGGTACACCGGAGTTTTAAACCCCTTTACGTCCTCCACGATTCTTTCCCCGCTTTGCTCGTAATCGAAGTCGGCTTTGTACTTGCAAATTTTTACTCCTCTTATTTCGATTGGGAACACGGGTTGTAGTTTTAGATTTTTTATCGCCCCTGCTTTTTCCATTAACTTTAGCTGTTGGTATCTCCACGCCTCTTTTTTTGAATCGAAGACTACCCCGTCCACTTCCGTCTTTATCGCTCGATATTTCGTCATCTTCCCCCCTCAAGATCCAACACAGCCCTAACAAGTAACGATCACTGACCGGCTCCCCGTGTAAAAGTCTCCTCATCGTTTCTGAGCAAACTTCCGCAAGACGATTGCCCGATATAGCGCATGAAGCAAAAGCCTCCGCCCAAGTCATCCTTGACGTTATGGAAGTGTTTCTAAACCACCTCATCGCGTAGTCCGCCGCTGGATGATATTCATGGGGTTGGAGGTCGGTGTTTTTCATTCTCTCTCCAGTTGTTCTAAGGGCTC
>OFRG01000076.1_pt1 | contig 40523 bp, 57 predicted proteins | sample 1543071 | NCBI WGS metagenome assembly OFRG01 (sample SAMN07774222, study PRJEB24372) | wastewater metagenome | isolation source: WWTP Verbania (Effluent) | place: Italy: Verbania | collected 2015-12
CACGACGGCCAACCTCGCGCCGGGATATCAGGCGGCAGGAAACATCGCGACCAACGGTATTACGCCGTCATCCATCCCCGCACCCAACTGTGAAACAAATCCTGTTGGAACACGGGGGTAGCGCGGATGGCTAGGTTCACGCCGGAGCGCCGGGAGCGGCTGCTGACGCTGCTGGAGTCGGGCAGGTCGCTGGAGGAGTCGTGCGCTGATGTCGGGGTCGCGAAATCGACTGTGAACGCGTGGCGTCATCAGGGCCGGAAGGCTGAGGGCGGCGAGAAGGCCGTGTTCGCTGAGCGGCTGGACGCGATCCAGTCGGGCGATGGCGAGGCGCGGCTTTCTGAGGATGACGTGGTGCGGATGCTGGAGAAGTCGGCGCGGAACGGGTCGGTGCAGGCGATGCGCGCCTTGTTGGCGCGGTTCAAGGAGGCTCGTGAGCCCGACGACGACGAAGAAGCCGAAGGCCGGGGGGACCCGTTCGCGGCGGTCGACCAGCTCGCCGCGAAGCGGCAGGCGCGGCGCGCCGGCTGAGCTGAAGACGTTCCGGGAGTTCTGCCTCGCGCTCCGGCTCGAGGACGGCAGGCCGCTGGTGCTGGAGGAGTTTCAGGAGCGGATGCTCGCGGACTACTTCCGCGGGGTCCGCGAGACGCTGATCTGCCTGCCGAAGAAGGCCGGCAAGACGAGCCTGCTCGGGGCGCTGGCGCTGTATCACCTGCTGACCACGCCGGACGCGGAGTGCGTGATCGCTGCTGCGTCGCGGGAGCAGGCGACGATCCTGTACGACCAGGCGGCGGGGTATATCCGCCGGTCGCCGGGCCTTGAGGATCGCGTGGACGTGAAGCGCGGCTACCGCGAGATCCGGTCCCGCAGGGATTCGGGGCGGATCAGGGTGCTGGCCGCCGACGTGAACACCGCCGACGGGGTGATCCCGACGCTGGCCCTGGTGGACGAGCTGCATCGCCACAAGACCGGCGACCTGTACGGCGTGTTCCGGGATGGGCTGGGTCCGCGCGGCGGGCAGCTCATCACGATCTCGACGGCGGGCGACGATGAGGAGTCTCCGCTCGGCAGGCTGCGCCGCAAGGGCCTCGAGCTCCCGGATGTGAAGCGGGTGCGCACCGCTTCGGAGTCCTACACCTGTGCGCGTGCCGCCGGGTACGTGATGCACGAGTGGGCGCTTGACCCGGAGGACGATCGCGACGACATGGACGTGGTCAAGCGCGCGAACCCTGCGTCGTGGCAGACAGTGGAAGCGCTGAGGGAGCGCCACGACTCGCCGTCCACGACGCCGTGGCAGTGGGCGCGGTTCGCGTGCGGCGTGTGGGAGCAGGGCGAGGACCGGTGGCTGCAGCCTCAGCAGTGGGACGCGCTCTGCGACCCGGCGGTCGAGATCCCGGCGGGCGCAGAGGTGTGGGCCGGCGTCGATCTCGGCGTCCGGCATGACTCAACGGCGATCGTCACGGTGTGCCGCCTGGAAGGCGGACGGTGGGCGGCCCGGGCCGAGGTCGTCGAGCCGCCGGGCGGCGACGGGTCGGTGTCGGTCGCGGAGATCGAGGATCGCATCCGTGCCCTCGGGCGCAGGCATCGGCTGCTCGGCGTCGCCTATGACCCATGGAGCTTCCGGCGTTCCGCCGAGCTGCTCGAGGCCGACGGCATCCTGATGGTCGAGCATCCGATGAGCCAGGAGCGGATGGCGCTGGCGTCCGCCGGCCTGTACCGGCTGATCGACGAGGGCGTGCTCGTGCATGACGGCGACCCGGTGCTCCGCGCGCATGTTCTCGCCGGGTCGGTGAAGCAGACCGAGCGCGGCTGGCGGCTTGTGAAGGACCGGCACGCGAAGCGTCCGATCGACGCGCTGATCGCCCTGGCGATCGCGGTCTCGGTCGCTGGCGAGGTCCGCAAGCCGAGTGTCTACGAACAGAGGGGCTTGCTGACCGTATGAGCGACATCTTCTTCTTCGCGGGGCTCGCTGCTGCTGTTGCCGGCGTCGCGCTGCTCTCGGTGCCGGCGGCGCTGATCGCTGGCGGCCTGGCCGTGGCCGGGCTCGGGCTGGCCGGCGCGTCGAGGGGCGCGTAGCCCGTGGGCGTCGTGGAGCGGCTCATCGGCCCGCGCGAACGCGCCGGGACGGTCAGCCCGCAGGACACGCTGTGGCTGCGCGAGGCGTTCTTCGGCGCCGGGACGCAGGCCGGCAAGACGGTCACGGTCGAGACGGCGCCGGGGCTGCCGGCGGTCTGGGCGGCGCTGCGGGTCCTGTCGGACGGCGTGGGCGCGCTGCCGTTCATGACCTATCAGCGGCTCCGCGGCGGCGGGAAGCAGTCGGCGTGGTCTGAGCCGGTCTACAAGCTGCTGCACAACAGCCCCAACCCGGAGATGACCGCGGTCGACTGCTGGTCGCTGGTCACGGTCCATCTGAACGCGTGGGGGAACGCCTACCTCGGCAAGAGCATGGCCGGCGGGCGGGTGGAGGAGCTGTGGCCGATCCGCCCTGACCTGGTCCGCGTGGGCCGCGAGGCCGGGGAGAAGGTGTTCTACGTCAAGGGGTCCGAGACTGCGGCGGATGAGCGCAGGTACACGGCCCGGGAGATCATCCACGTCAAGGGGATGACGCTGGACGGCCTGGTCGGCCTGTCGCCGATCCAGATGGCCCGCGAAAGCATCGGGCACGGCCTCGCGCTGGACGAGTACGGGAACCGGTTCTTCTCCAACAGCGCGATCCCCAGGGTCGCGCTCCGCCACCCCGGGACGCTTGGCGAGGAGGCCGCGAACCGCCTGTCCAAGAGCTGGAAGTCCAAGCTCGGCGGCAGCCGGAAGTCCAACGAGACGATCGTGCTCGAGGAGGACATGGACATCCGCGTCCTGTCGATCCCGATGGAGGACGCGCAGTTCGTCGAGCAGCAGCAGTTCACGGTGCAGCAGGCCGCCCGCATCTTCAACGTGCCCGCGGCGAAGCTGGGCGGCAAGACCGGCGACTCGCTGACGTACGCGACGGTCGAGGGCAACAGCATCGACTTCGTGACGTACAGCCTCAGGCCGTGGCTGGTCCGGATCGAGCAGGCCTTGAATCGCGACCCGGACCTGTTCCCCGCCGGCGGCCCGCCGTTGTTCTGCGAGTTCAGCGTCGACGGGCTCCTGCGTGCCGACGCCAGGACCCGGGCGGCCGTCTACGGCCAGGCGCTCGACCCGGCCAAGGGCTGGATGACCCGCGCCGAGGTCCGCGAGCTGGAGAACCTCCCCCCAGAGTGAAAGGGCAGGCCCCGAGATGAGGACACGCGACACCACTGCGCCCGAGCGGCGCGCCTACCCGTTCCGCGCCGCGGCCGGGGACGGGATGCGCATCGAGGGCGTCGCGAGCATGTTCGGCTCGCGCAACAGCTACGGGGAGGTGTTCGTCCCCGGCGCCTACGCGGAGAGCCTCGCCGGCAAGACCGACGCCAAGCCTCTCCCGATCGGCCTGTACCACCGCGAGGTCGTCGGGCGGTGGACGGACTTCTCCGAGGACCCGCAGACCGGCCTCGAGCTGGCCGGGCCCCTCAGCGACACCCAGGCCGGCCGCGACGCCGCGACGCTCGTGCGCGACGGCGCGCTGACGGGGCTGAGCATCGGCTTCTGGCCGCTGGAGGAGACGCTCGCTGAGCCCGACGAGAAGGTGACGTTCCAGACGCCGCTGGGCACGTTCTCCTACCAGTTCGACAGGTGGACGTGGTACGTCCTGAAGGCCGACGTGCTGGAGGCGTCGCTCGTGATGGTCCCGTCCGACGACGAGGCGCGCGTGAAGCGAAGCGCCGCGGAGAAGGCCGGCGGCGCGCTCCCGGGCCTCGCCCAGGACGCCCCGTGGGAGGAGGCCGCATGGTCGATGGCGCTCCTGATGGGCGCGCGCGGCACAGGCAAGTTCGCCGATCTCCCCGAGGCGCAGCATCGCGCCCTCTACGACCGCGTCGCCTGCGCCTACTCGCGGCACGGACGCACGCCGCCCGCGTATCAGCGGGCCCCGATCTTCGACGAGGTCGGCTTCCGCCACCAGGAGCGGGAGCTGTTCCTCGATCGCCATCTCCAGGAGGCCCTGAAGGCGGTCTCCGAGAGAGCACGCGCAGCCTGTCCGGGCAGCCTGTCCGGGCCGGCGCGCGAGGCCGCCCGCGAGGCGGCTGATGCGCTCACCACGCTCCTGAAGGCGGGCGGCAAGGGCGCTGACCTGGCCGAGATCCGGCATGCGCTGGACCTGGCCCGCAGCCACATCCAAACGCCCTAGGAGGCAACCATGCAGTCCAAGAAGCTCCGCGACCTCTCCTTCGAGGAGTGGTTCGCGACCCGATACCGGCCGATCATCGGCGCCGACGACGACGGCGGCACGGACACGGCGACGATCGAGGACGTCAAGAAGTCCGTGCATGACCTCGCCGAGGCCGTGCAGGGCGTCCGCGAGGGCCTGATCGACAAGGAGACGGTCGAGAAGATCGCCGCCGACGTGCTGGCCCAGCAGCGCGAGGCCGCCCCGGAGGCCAACCGCCGCCACGGCTACCAGCCCGACACGGACGTCGATCCCGACGAGCAGGCCGGCCGGACGCCGGGCTGGCTGCGCGAGGCCAAGACGCCGGCGCAGCGGCTCGCCGCGATCCATCAGCGGCCCGCGCAGCGTGCCGCCGTGGTCCTGGGCCGCAAGGCCGAGGACGTCAAGCGGTTCCAGGAGGCGGCGGACGACGTCGCGATCCTCAACGCGGTCATGTCGGCCCAGCGTCCCGGGTTCGACGTCCGCGAGACCGGCTACTGGCACGAGGAGTTCCTGCCGGCGTGCCGCGCGATCGACACGCAGACCGCGGCGGAGGGCCAGGAGTTCGTCCCCCGGTCGCTGTCGTCGAACCTGATCGAGCGGGTCAACCTCGAGCTGCGGGTCGCGGCGCTGTTCCCGACGATCCCGATGCCGACCAACCCGTTCGACATCCCCGGCCGGCCCGTCAGCCGCACGCGGCTCGGGAAGGCCGCCGAGCAGACCGCGGACTCCGGGCAGACCGGGTTCGCGAAGGTCACTCCCGGGTCGCGGAAGGTGACGCTCACGGCGGTCAAGTTCGCCGGGGAGGCGCTGTTCTCGAAGGAGTCCGACGAGGACTCGATCATCGCGATCCTGCCGTTCACGCAGGACGAGCTGGTCGACTACCTCTCGGCCGACATCGAGGACACCACGGTCAACGGCGACACCTCCGGGTCCCACCAGGACGCCGACGTGTCCTCGTCGACGGACCCCCGGAAGAACTGGGCCGGGCTCCGCAAGGCCCTGATCGCCGGCGCGAAGACCGACGCGTCCAACGCGTCGCTCACGGTCGCGATGCTCCGGATCAACCGCAAGAACATGGGCAGGTACGGGGTGCAGCCCGCGAACCTCGCGCACGTCCTGGGGATCGCGGAGTACGTCGACCTGCTCTCGGACGCGAGCGTGATCACGATCGACAAGTACGGGACGCAGGCCACGATCCTCAGCGGCGAGCTGGGGAAGGTCGACGGGGCGCCGCTCATCGTGAGCGAGTACGTCCGCGGCGACGTCAACGCGACCGGCGTCTACGACGGGACGACCACGAACCGCACGATGGCCCTGACGGTCCATCGGAAGGGGTTCGTGTTCGGCGAGCGGCGCGGCGTCGAGGTCCAGGTGCTCCGCGAGCTCTACGCCGAGTACGACCAGGACGCCGTCATCGTCACGACCCGCAAGGCGTTCACGCCCAGGTTCCCGACGGCGACCGAGAAGATCGTCGCGCAGCACTACAACGTCAAGACCTGACGCTGTCAGGGGCGCATGTGGCCGCTCCCGCCTCACCTGGCGGGCGCTCCCGGTTCGACTCCGGGCGCCCCACTCGGATCGTCGCGCTGCTGTCGTGGTACGACGAGGACCCGGCCCTCCTGCGGGGGGCGGTCGCGTCGGTCGCGCCGCACGTCGACCGGCTCGTCGCCCTGGACGGCGCCTACGCCCTGTTCCCCGGCGCCCAGGCGCGCAGCCACCCATCCCAGCGGGCAGCGATCCGCGAAGCCGCCGGCGTGACGCCGGTGACCGTCCGCGCCCCGGCGGAGCCGTGGGCGGGCGGGGAGGTCCAGAAGCGCTCCCGGCTGTTCCAGCTCGGCCGCCGGCATGTGCGAGGGCCGCAGGACTGGTTCGTGATCCTCGACGCCGACGAGCACTGGACCCGGGCGCCCGAGGACCTGCACGAGCGGCTTGCCGCCACCGGCCTGGACGTCGCGAAGGCCAGCGCGTCCGCGAAGGGCGACCCGGGCTCCACGGCCCCGATCGAGAAGTTCTTCCGGGCGCTCCCCGGCCTCACCGTCAAGGGCACCCACTACCACTACTGCGCCGACGGCGAGGTCGTCCTGTGGGGCGGCAGGCAGGAAGCGCCAGCCCTTGACCTCTCCGGCCTCGTGGTGATCGAGCACCGCGAACGCCAGGACCCGGGGCGTGCCAATCGGGCGCGCGCCTACTACGCCGTCCGGGACCGCGAACGCGTCGAGATTCCGCCCCCCGCGCCGCTCCTGCGGCGCGCCGACCGAACAGGAGCACCCTTGCCGCGCATCACGCTGACAGGACCGGACCCCTACCGCGGGTATGACCCCGAGACGGGGGAGCAGATCACCCTTGCGCCGGGCGAGGCCGCCGAGGTCTCCCAGGCCAAGGCCGACCAGCTCGCCGAGGACTTCCCCGGCCAGTTCAAGGTCACCGCCGCTGACGGCGGCAGGCCGCGCCGGACCGCGGAGCGCAAGCCCCGCAAGGGCTAGGCCGTGCGCCGGTTCGTCGCCGAGAGGCCAGCCACCCTCGAAGTCCAGTTCACCGCGCAGGACGGCACCGCGACGGACCCGAGCCCGGACACGGCGACGGTCACGATCACCCGCGCCGACGGCACCGCGATCGCCACGGCAGCCGCGGCAACGAACGGCGCCGCCCCGGGGCAGTTCACCTACGCCCTGACCGCCGGCCAGACCGCCGCCCTGGACGTCCTGGACGTCGCGTGGGTCTCGAGCCTGGGGACGGTCCGCGACACCATCGAGATCGCCGGGGGCGTGTGGTTCGAGGTCGCCGACGCGCGCGCCGACGGGACGCCGCTGGACAACGCGACGAAGTTCCCGGCGGCGAGGATCATCGCCGCGCGGGAGGCCGCCGAGGACGCGATCGAGCAGGCATGCGGATGCGCGTTCGTGCCGCGCTACCGCCGCGAAGCCCTGATCGGAGACGGGACGGTGAGCCTGCTGCTCCCCGTCCCGCGGCTGCGTTCGGTCCGCGCGATCACGGTCGACGGGACCGCACTCACCGAATCGGAGCTGGACGCGCTCACGCTGCATCCCGAAGGCGTCATCGAATCCGCGTCCGCGTGGCCGAAGGGCTCCGACATCATCGTCGCGTGGGAGCACGGCCTGGACCGGCCGCCGGGCCGCGGGCCGCGCGTCTGCCGGTCCTTGGCGAAGAGCTACCTCGTCGGCGGGGCCGCGGACGAGCGCGCCACGAGCATCACGACCGAGGACGGCACCTTCAGCATGGTCACCGCGGGGGTCCGCGGCGCGCAGTTCAGCCTCCCCGAGGTCAACGCCTACGTCGCCGAGCACCGCATGCCCGTGATCGCATGACGACCCAGGCCCCAGCCGTCAAGGCCGCGCTCCTCACGGCGTTCCAGGCCGCCGCCCCGCTGGCGACCGTCACCTGGGGGCACCCGGGCGTCGACAACGCCGACGGCGACTTCGCGTTCCTGGACAACGCGCGCGTCGTGCAGGACTGGGCGGCGCTCGGCCGGCAGCGCCGCGACGAGACCATCGAGATCGAGACGGTCGTCCTGACCCGGTCCGCCGAGTCTGCACAGGACGTCGAGCAAAGGGCCTGGGACCTCGCCGGGCTGCTCGAGCAGAAGCTCCGCGACGACCCCACCCTCGGCGACGTGTGCCTGTGGTCCGGGGTCACGCAGGCCGTCCAGGCGAACTTCTCCGACGGGCCGCAGGCCTACCTCGCCCAGATCGTCCTGACCGTCCAGGCGCGCACCCGCATCTAGCCGTCCAACCGCCCGAAAGGGGCCGAACCACATGAAGGTCATCTACTGCGGCCCCTGCGAGGCCGTCACCGTCATCAACCCGACCACGGGGGAGACCGTCCGCACGCTGCAGCGCGGCGAGGCCGGCGAGATCCCCGACGACCTGCTCGCCGGGCTGGACCCCGCCGAGTTCCAGCCCGCCAAGCCCGCGAACCGCAAGAAGGATGGTGACTCCCAGTGAGCCGCTCAGGACTCTGGTCTCAGCTCGCCTACAAGGCCCCCGAGGCCTCGTACGGCGCGACATCCCCGACGTACAACCGGTGGCTGGAATTCCAGTCCGAGGACATCAAGCTCGACCGCTCCTACATCGACTCGAACGGGCTGCGCGCCGGCCGCATGTTCCAGTCCTCGGCGCGGTCGGTCCCGACCACCAGGCAGGCCGCCGGGAGCATCACGCTCGAAGTGCCCAACCAGCACTTCGGCGGCCTGGTGAACCTGCTGCACGGCAACACCGTCACGCCGGTCCAGCAGGGCTCGACCGCCGCGTACCTGCAGACGCACAACATCGGCACGACCGCCCCGTGGGGCAAGTCGGCAGCGGTGCAGATCGGCAAGCCCGACGTCGGCGGGACAGTCCGGCCGTTCAACTACCTCGGCGGGAAGCTCCTCGGCATGAAGCTGTCCTCGAAGGTCGGGGACCTGCTCGTCGCCACCCTGGACTGGGACTTCCAGGACGAGAACACCGCATCTCCGGTGCTCGCCACTCCGGCGTATCCGGCGTCCCTGCGGTCGTTCAACTTCACGCAGGGGACAATCCAGTTCGACGGCGGGTCCGCCGGCAACGTCCTGAGCGCGGACCTGGACATCAACGTGCCCCACGCGACGGACCGGTTCTTCTACGGGGCGTCGGGGCTGAAGGCCGAGCCGATCGTCAACGCCTACGCGGCCGCGACGGCGACCCTGAGCGTCGAGTTCAGCGATCTGACGACGTACACGAAGTTCACGGCCGGGACGGTGTTCGGCGTGACCCTGGACTTCCAGGGGCCGCTGATCGCCGGCTCGTACTACGAGCGGTTCAAGGTCACCCTCGCGGCCTGCCAGGCCAGGGGGGAGACCCCGAACGTCGACGGCCCGGACGTGCTCGCCTTGAACGTGCCGATCCGGGTGCTGGACGACGGGACGAACCCGCCGGTCAAGATCGAGATCACCTCGACCGAAGTGACCCTCTAGGCCGGGGGCGGGGACGGTGGCCCAGCAGCCTGGAGGCTCTTCGGGAGGCCCGGGGGGGCGGCGCAGCGATCTCGCGATCGACGTGCCCGGCCTCACCGGGCTCCTGCGGGACCTCCGCAAGGCTGAGAGCCAGGCCCCGAAGGAGATCAGCCGCGGGCTGCGCGAGGCCGGCAAGCCCGTCCTCGCCACGTCCCGGGCGTTGGCGCCCCGGAAATCCGGGGCGCTTTCGCGTTCGATCAAGCTCTCCGTGACCCGGGGCCGGATGACGCTCTACAGCACGAGCCCCTACAGCGCCCTGCACGAGTACGGCGGCACCGCCCGGCTGCGGAAGGGCCGGATGGTGCCCGCGCAGTTCATGCGCGTCCCCATCCGCGCGAGCCGGATGGCCGAGCGCGCCATCGACTCGCACCGCGAGCAGCTCGTCGACACGGTGGCCGACGCGATCGAGCGCGCCCTGCAATGACCAACCGAAGGAGGCGCGCGAGCGCATGAAGTTCAAGGTCTCAGGCAAGACGTACGAGTGGGTCGAGGCAGACGACCTCGAGTTCAACGAGGTCGAGCTGCTCGAGGACGTGTTCGAGCTGCCCGCGCCGGAGGTGTTCGGGCTCGTCGAGCGCGGGAGCATGAAGGCGCTGAAGTACCTGGTGTTCTTCAGCATGCGCCGCAAGGACTCCACCGTCACCCTCGACGACGTCGGGCGCCTCGCGATCGGCCCGGTGTCCCAGGCGGTCGCTGAGGGCCGCCAGGCCGAGCAGGACGCTGAGGAGGAGAAGGCCAAGCGCCCTACCCGGCGCTCCGCAGCGAAGCCCGCGAAGGGCGCGGCGGAGCCCGCTCCGGAGGGCTGATGCCCCCGGCCCGCCACATGTGGACCCCTGTCCTGAGCCGGGTGTACGGCATCGCGCCGTGGGAGGCCGGCCGCCTCACGACACGCGAGCTGGACCTGATCGCTGAGGACTTCGACGCGATCACGAAGGCTGCCGGGGCGGCGGGATAGATGGCCGCCAGGCGCGTCCTCGAGGTCGATGCTGTCGTCGACAGCGCGAAGCTCGCCGCCGGTTTCCGGCGGATGGGGTCCGCGGCGGAGAAGTTCGGCAAGGACGCGTCCCGGGCCGGCGTCACCGGCTCTCGGGGCCTGGACCGGCTGGGAAAGAGCGCGCAGGCCACGGGCCGGCACCTGAAGGGCATGAGCCCGGGCCTGGCCGGCGCGATCGGCGGGTTCACCTCGCTCGCCGGCGCCGCGGCGCTGCTCAAGGACTCGGTGAAGCAGACCGAGTCGCTGGCGAAGGGCACGGTCCTGCTCGCCAGGACGACCGGGGAGTCCACGCAGGAAGCGTCGCGGTGGGTGGCGGTCGCCCGGTCCCGCGGCGTTGAGGCCGTCGCGCTGAACCGGTCGTTCGTCGCGCTGTCGAAGAACATCAAGGCGGCGACCGACGGCGGGGACAAGCAGATCGAGACGTTCAAGCGGCTCGGCGTGTCCCAGCAGGAGCTCAAGCGCGGCGACGTCAGCCAGATCATCGGGGACATCAGCGACGCGTTCGCGAGGATGCCGGACGGGGCGCAGAAGGCCGCGACGGCCCAGCAGCTCTTCGGCCGGCAGGCACAGACGCTGGTCCCGATGCTCAACAAGGGCTCCGCCGCGTTGCGCGAGCAGCTCGCCCTCAGCGACAAGTACGGGACGACCCTGAGCAGGGGGCAGGTCGCGCAGTCGCTCAAGGCGGTGCAGGCGCAGCGCGAGCTGAACCTCGCGATGACCGGCCTCAAGGTCCAGCTCGGCCAGGCCGTGATCCCGGCGCTGACGGTCGGGATCACGAAGGTGACGGCGTTCGTCGCGCAGATGCGCTCGGGGGAGGGAGCCGGGGGGCGGTTCGCGGAGAAGCTGAAAGACATCTGGAAGGGCGCGAAGCCCGTCGTCGAGCAGCTCGGGAAGATCGTCACGGCGGTCGGGAAGTTCGCGGCGGCTCATCCTGGGCTGACGAAGGTGGCTGGCGCGCTGCTTGCCGCCGGGGTCGCGGTCAAGACCATCACGTTCGCGTCGCAGATCACCGGGATCGGGAAGCTCATCAGGCTCGCCGGGACGCTCGGGTCTGTCGGTGCGAGCGGAGGCGCCTCGATGGCGGCGCGGATGCTGTCGGCTTTCAGGACGCGGTTCGGGACTGGCAAGTCGATCACCCGCCAGGTCGGCGGTGTCCTGCTGAACGCCGGGAGCGATGGCGGCGCGGCGGCAGGCGGCGCGGCGGCGTCGAAGCTCGGGAGCAAGTTCAAGACGAGCCTGCCGGCCGCTGTGAAGGGGATTGCGGCGAGCGCGACGTGGGCAGCCATCGGCTCGGCGATCGGTGCCGTGATGGCTGCGGCGATCATGGATCAGATCGGCCAGAAGCTGCAGGACGCCTTGTCGGGGGGCGCGAACGCGGGCGGGAATCCCAGGGCGCCCCATGGCAACCCGACGCAGGACGCGTGGAGCGTGGTCCGCGACGCGCTCGGGTTCCGAAGCGGCGGCCGGGTGTTCCAGTCGGGCGGGACCGTCCCGGCGCTCGTCTCTTCGGGCGAGGTCATCGTCGAGCCCGGCGGGAGCGCGTGGCGCGCCCCCGGACCCCCGGTCGCGGCGGACAACGTCCCGGCGATGCTCAAGCCCGGGTCTGCGGTCCTGACGTGGGACGGGCAGGCCAGGATGATGGCCGGCCAATCGCTCGCCAGCGCGGTCGCGACCCAGGCACCGCACTTCAAGGACGGCGGCTACGCGTTCCATCGCGAGCCCGTCGGGTACGGCAATCACACCCACGCCGGGCGCGGCCTCGCTGTGCCCAGGTCCTCGACGCACGGCCGCAGCCTCGGCAGGTTCCTCACGACGGCGTACGGGCCGCCGTGGGACGCGATCGAGGGCGGCGGGATCACGTCGACCGGCGTCAAGCTCACCCAGGGCATCCAGAAGTTCGTCGTCGCCGTCGACCCCGGCGTGATCGGCCAGCACACCCCCCTGAACATCTGGCCGAACCCGTTCAACGACCCGGGCCGCGTCTTCTGGAGCGAGGACACCGGCGGCGCGATCCGCGGCAAGCACATCGACATCTTCCACGCGGCGGCTGATGGCACGAAGGACCGCTGGAACAAGAACGCCACGGTGTGGCTTGCCGGGACCGAGCGCGGCCCGGGCGCGAACTCCGCCGGGGGCCGGACCCTCACGAAGTCGACCTATGCGCCGCCGTCGCCGGGGACGCGCCGGTCGAGCCGCGCGAGCTTCGACTCGGGCTACGAGCAGGGCGTCTCCGACCCGTTCGGGTACGGCCTGGCGCAGCACCGCACGGACTTCTACAACCAGGCGCGCGGCAGCATCTTCGGGACGTGGACGACGACGAAGCGCACCAGCCCCAGCCGGCCGTCACGCCGGCGCGCTGCGCCCACGTCCGGCGGCGGCGTCGTCTCGGACGCAAAGGCAATCCTGGCCTCCGGGAACACCAGGTTCCCGCTGCGGCTCGAAACGGGCGGGACCGCCCGCCGCGACTTCGAGAGCATCGTCAGCCACGGCGACGGCCAGGCGTACGTCCCGCACACGGGCCGCTGGACCCCGGTGAAGCGGTCGCTGATGGACGCGCTCGCGTCGATGGCCGGCTCGGGCGGGACGTGGATCAACGCCCTGACCGGAGGGAACCACAGCAACGGGTCCCATCACTACAGCGGGACCGCCGTCGACCTCGACCTCGGATCGCCGCTCGGCGCGGGTCGCATCCAGTCGATCGCGCGCAGGTTCGGCGGGGCCCGGAACTACGAGACCTCCCACATCCACCTGGACTTCCGCCGCGGCGGCCGGGTCCAACGGTTCGGGACGGGCACCCGTTCGGTGTCGAAGGCGGGCGGCTCGTGGTCGGGCGCCCCGAGGAACCCGCACGGCGACCGAAACGCCGCCTACCAGACGCTCTGGCGCTACATCAACCTCGGCATCGGCAAGAACGACCAGGGCAAGGTCAAGTCCGCGCTCGCGCAAGAGCTCCGCCTGATCGACCGGCTCGACTACAACGAGCTGCGCTTCTTCGCACGCGACCTCAAGCGCGTCTACGCGGGCCCCTGGCCATCGACCGCCGTCGGCCGGACCGAGCAGGCCCGCGTCAGCCAGCTCATCAAGTACACCGACGACGCGATCGGCCGCAACCTCGGCCGCGCGACCGGCGTCACCGAGTCCGTCCAGGAGGACATCTCCGGGATCAGCGGCCGGATCGAGAACCAGCTCAAGCTCGCCGGCATCGACCCCGAAGGCGCCGATGGCCGCAGGATCATCGCCGCGGCCGACACGAGCGCGATCGGCCGGCTGCAGGGCCGCCGCGGCGCGCTCGCCGCCGCCCGCACCAGGGCGCTGCGCGCCGGCCGCAGGGATGTCGCCGCGTCCATCACGGGCAAGATCACCGAGGTCGACGACCAGATCCTGGGGCTGAAGGTCGCCATCCAGGACCTCACGAGCACCGTCGGCGACGCGACCGCGACCGCGGAGCAGCAGCTCGAGCAGCAGCGCCAGACCAACGAGCTGCTCCAGGGGCAGCTCGACGGGGTCCGCAAGGCGATGAACGTGAGCCAGTCCCAGTACGGGGTGCTCGCGAAGGCGATCGCGGACATCGCGTCCGGGCAGATCGGCGGGATGCTCGGCCTCGCGGTCCAGTCCGCAGGCACCCCCGGCGTCGTGGCCCGCTACTGAACGATGGGAGGCCCGTGTGGCTGACGAAAGCCTGATCCTCGACCCCGCCCTCGAGCATCCCGGAGCGGCCGCCTACCGGGCGCTGATCCAGGCGACGAGCGGCCTGGTCGGCTACTGGCCCCTGGACGATCTCGCCTCCCCGTACCGCGACCTCGTCGCCGGCAACAGCGCCGTGGACGTCAACAGCGCCGGCGTGGCGCCCCGCCACCCGGGCGCCCGGTTCGACGGGCAGGGCCGCAACCGGCTGCGGATCGCGCACCTGTCGTCCTACCCGAAGGCCTCGCCGAACGACCCCAACGTGTTCAGCATCAGTTTCTGGTTCAACTGGCGCGACCTCGAGGGCGTCGTCGCGACCGATGAGTCCTGGACGGCGTTCGCGCACGTCGGGGGCGTGAAGTTCGTGATGGCGTTCCACAAGTTCCTGGTCAACGACCTCGCCCAGGCCGTCTACCCGGGCAACGGGACGGTGCGCACCGGCTGGCATCACTTCGCGATGACCGCGGGCGGCGTGACCGGCGGGAAGGTCAACGCGAAGGTCTACTTCGACGGGGCGCTGGCCGCCGAGGCCAACTCGACCGACACGTTCGTGAACACGTCCGGCTACATCGCGCTGGGCAACAGCGACAGCTACAACGAGGGCGTGCAGGGCACGCTCGCCGAGTTCGCCTACTTCAACCGGGCGCTCACCGCGGCGGAGGTCCGCGCGCAGTACGTGGCCGGGGCCGGCGCCTACCAGTCCCAGCTCGACATCAGCGACAACGCGTCGTTCGTCGTGAACGGCCAGGAGTATCCGGTCCCTGACCGCGACTCGATGCTCGCATCCAGCGCCGACACCGAGGGCGACCTCCCGGTCCAGCACCGGTACAAGAACCGCGAGATCACGGTCGCCGTCAGGGGCATCGGCGCGGGGGGCTCCGACAGCGACCTCCTCACGCAGACCGGGTATCTGCAGCAGAAGGTCGCGAAGCTCAACCGGGAGGGCGGGACGCTCCAGCGGATCATGAGCACCGGCGACGTGGTCATCTTCGATGTCGTCGGCGCCGGCCTGGACGTGCCGGCGGAGAACCTCGTCAAGGACATGACGCTCAAGGCCGAGGCGCGGCCGTTCGGCCGCGGGCCCGCGGTGACCATGCCCGACACGGCAGAGACCGTGCTGCCCGCGCTGTGGTTCTCGGTGGGCGGCTGGGGCTCCTACGCGCAGGCGATCCTCGCGGACGCGCCGCTTCTCTATTGGCGGCTGGGGGACAGCGGCTCGACGGTGGCCGACTCGTCCGGGAGCGTCGCGGCGAAGTCGGGGTCCTACGCGAACAGCCCGTCGACGGTCGCGGGCGCGATCGAGGGCGACGCGGATCTCGCGCACGTCTTCAACGGGTCCTCGCAGTACGCCTACGCGACGACCTACAACCCGTTCACGGTCGCCGCGAGCCTGTCGTTCGAGGCGTGGGTCTACCGGGCGTCGAACGGGTCCAACGATGCGATCTTCGGCGGGAACAGCGCGAGCGCGACCCCGTGCGTGTGCCGCCTGACCGCGGGCACGGACACGCTTGTGTTCTTCCCGCAGGCCGGCGCGTCGGCGTCCTGGGCGTCCTGCGGGATCGGGACGGGGGCGTGGCACCACGTCGTCGTGACGTTCGACAACGCGAACAACCTCGCGACGCTCTACGTCGACGGCGTCTCGAAGGGCGCGGCCGCGATGGCCGATGACTTCGCCGCGATCACGCAGACGTTCATCGCGGGGGCGTGGGTGCAGTCCGGGACGGTGAAGGACTACTTCGACGGGCGCCTGGACGAGGTCGCGGTCTACAGCGGGGTGCTGTCGCAGGATCAGGTGCGCGCGCACTACATGGCCGGGTTCACGGCTGGCCGCCAGGGGATCAGGGGGGATGTGCCCGGGCTGGGCCGGCTCGTCGTCGATGAGGACCAGGGCGCGGCGCAGTGGACGGCGGTGTGGGGACTGCAGTCGCGCTACGTGGATCAGGCCGCGAGCGCCGCGCTGTTCTTCCAGGCGGAGGGGCTGACGCTGCTCGGGGGCGGCGCGGCGGCCTCGACGGCGGCGGCGGGATACTCGGGCACGGGGAGCGTGCTGGCCAACAGCCTGGCCACGGCGTATCAGGCGATCCTCTCGAGCCAGGCGTCCGGGGGCGGCGCGCACTGGTCGCACGTCGGGGACTTCCGCGTCTACGCGCGCGTCCTGGTGCCGGCTGGCAACTCGGGGGCGGTGACGGTCCGGGCTCGCTGGAACGTCGGGGACGGCCGGACGTGGACGCTGAACGACGAGACGCAGATCCCCAACGGCGTGAAGGGCGTGTGGCGGCTCGTGGATCTCGGGATCGTGTCGATCCCGAAGGCCGCGGCCGGCGTGCAGCGGTGGGAGCTGCAGCTCCTCGCGAAGAGCACGGTCGCGGGGGACGACGTGCACGCGGACTGCCTCTTCGTGTTCCCGGTGACCGAGGGATTTGGCGTCGCGACGGCGGGGGACGCAGGCCTTGACCTGACGAGCTTCCAGGCCCGGGACGAGTTCAACCAGGCGGCGGGGGCGTTGACGGGCAAGACGCCGGACACCGGCGGGAACTGGACCGCCGTCGCCGGGTCCGATGCAGACGACTTCAGCACGTCCGGTGCCGGGACCGCGACGCGGACGGCGGTGTCGGACGCGGCGACGAGCTCGCTCACCGGCCGGCCCCTGGTGCTCGCGACCCCGGCGTCGCTGGCCGGGCTGTTCGCCCAGGTCAACATGAGCGCCGACGCGCCCCCGAGCACGGCCGCGCTCGCGCAGGGACTCATCGTCCGCTACGTCGACGCGAGCAACTACCTCGCCATCGTTGCGCGCCCCTACTACCCCGGCGTGATGGGCGCCATCGTCGTGCCCCAAGTCATCCTCCGCCTCGCTGGCACTGACACAGACATCACTCCAGCAGCCGGCAGCCCGGAATTGCTGACGCCCTACCTGCCCGTATTCCCCACGACGGACTGGGCGCTCGCCGCCTACGTCAACGCGGACGGCACCTACAGCGTCTGGTCCAACCAGGGCTCGGGCTCAGCGACCCTCATCCTCGCCAGCTATCACTCTCAGCTCGCGACCGGCGGCACGCTCGCCAGCGGCAAGGTCGGGATCATCGACCGGTACACCGCCGCCGCCGCGCTCACCCGCACCTACAGCGGCTTCTACGTCTACGGCGTCCCCGCCGACTACGCGATCCCCGCATCCCAGTCCCTCGAGGTCCGCCACGACCGCGTGATCCGCGAAGACGCCGCCGGCAACCTGTGGCAGGCCCCATCCAGCTACAAGGGCGACTACCTCCTCATCCCCCCCGCCGGGCGCGAGAACCGGCAGGCCCGCGTCATGGTCAAGCTCTCCCGCGGCCAGATCGCCGCCGGCGCCGACGGCGCGATCGACGACCTCTCCGCCCGCCTCACCTACACGCCGCGCTACCTCGTCATCCCCGAGCCATAGATGCCCGTCGGCGAGCATCACCAGGCACGCCTCAGCGTCGCGGTCACGAAGGCCGACGGGACCGTCGCCCGCTGGGGCCCCGACGAATGGGACGCCAAGAACATCCCGCAGTCGATGACGTTCGCCACCAGCGTCCCCGGCGGGTTCAAGGACGCGACCATCGTCCTGCCGCGCCGCGTCGACCTCGACTACCCCGACCTGAACCTCTACGACACGGTCACGATCATCGGGCCCGGGAACAAGACGGCGTGGGAAGGCCGCGTCGTGCAGCTCCCCCGCGACCACAGCGACACCTACTCGATCACGGTCGGGTGCGTCGGATGGGCCGCGCACCTCAGGGACAACCCGGCCTTCAGCATGGTCTACGTCGACCGCGACCTCTCCCACTGGGAGCCCGCCAGCGGCCAGCGGCGCCTCAACAACAACGACGCGTCCACCACGACCGTCGACGCCGCCGTCGTGACCGACGACGCGACCGCCCAGCCCGCCCTCAAATCGACCGCCCCGGACGCCGCCTGGGTCGCCGCCGGCAAGCCCGCCGTCGAGGCGTGGTACGACGCCGGCGCCGGCAACGCCCTCGGGAGCCTCTACGCCGCCTGGAAGAAGAGCCCGGGCATCAACGCCGCCGACGCCAACTGGAGCTGGCGGACGTTCCTGTCCACCGACGACGTCGCCACCGCCCTGGACTCAGGGACCGAGCAGCGCGCCGCCGGCCCCGGCACCTACACCCTCGCGGCGACCGCCGCCAACCGCCGCTACGCCCTCGCCTACCTCGCCTACCTCGCCGCCGGCGGCGGGTCCGCCCCCGAGTACGCGATCTTCTGGAACTGCCTCGCCGCCTACGGCAACCACGGCCTCGCGAAGTACGGGACCGAGGACGCCACGAACGCCAAGGGCCTCCTCGCGTCCGACATCATCCGCCACGCCGTCCGCACCGCCGCGCCGCTCCTCAGCGCCGAGCTCACGTCCGCCGGGGGCCGGATCGACGCCACGAGCTTCGTGATCCCGCAGGCCGAGTTCCGCGAGAAGACGACCGCCGAAGACGTCGTCACGAGGATCAACGCCTACCACCTCTGGGAGTGGTTCGTCTGGGAGAACCGCACCTTCCACTACCGGCCCCCCGACCCCGCCCGCCTGTGCTGGGAGGCCCGCCTCAGCGAGGGCGCCCGGATCACCGGCGAGGGCGACCAGGCCGACGACGTCTACAACGGCGTCATCGTCAGCTACACCACCCCCGACGGGGCGCGCCGCACCGCCGGGCCGCCCGCGAGCGGATGCGACGTGACGAGCGCGAGCCTCGCCGACACGAACCCGGCGAACCCCGTCAACGCGCACGGCATCCCCCGCCGATGGGCGACCCTCGACATCGGCCCGGTCACCACGGACGCCGGCGCGATCCAGCTCGGGTACGTGTGGCTCCTGGAGCACGCGGCGCCGCAGCGAAGGGGCACGCTCACCCTGGCCGGGACGTGCCGGCATCCGACCGCCGGTGACGTGCCCGGCTGGAACGTCCGCGCCGGCGACTACCTCCGGATCGCCGACCACCCGGCGGACGTGCCGCGCCGGATCATCGAGACCCGGTGGGATCACCAGTCTGCGGTGCTGACGCTGACGCTCGACAACACGGTGTTCAAGCTCGAGGCGATCCTCGAGCGGTTCGGGATCAGCCTGACGGGGGTCGCGTGATGACCGACGACCAGTTCCGCGACCGGCTCCTGGACGCAGTCGAGCGCATCCACGAACGGATCGAAGCCGTCCGCTCAGAGCTCCGCACCGAGCTCCGCGACGCGCGCGCCGAACAGGCCGAGGATCACAAGCAGGTGAAGCTGCGCTTGCAGTCGCTGGAGCAGGGGCAGACGACGATCTATCAGCGGGTGACGGCGGTCGAGACGAAGGACGAGGCCGAGCACGCCCGCGCGGAGGGCGCGCAGGAGGCCGCGAGCGAGGCTCGCCGGCGCCTCGCGCGGCTCGGCGGCCTGGTGGTCGGGGTCGCGGTGGTCGCGACGGCCGCTTCCGGCCTGGTCTTCCAGATCCTCGATCACGTCAAGTAGCCGTCCTGGGCCGTCCTGGCCCGCCTGTCGCGCCGGCCTGGCGCGTCCATGCCCGTTCACTGTCACCGCCCCCGCTGGGGGCGCAGGAGGCCCCTATGAGCACCATCACCTATCTGCCGCTGGACGGGGAGCGCGTCTCGGCCCCGTGGTTCCGGCTTCTCTCCGGTGCCCGCCGCTCGGGCGCGTGGCACGGCCACCTCAACGAGGGCCACCGCACGATGGCCCGGCAGCAGTTCCTCTACGACCACCGCGGCCGCGCAGACCTCGGGATCGGCGACAGCGTCGCCAAGCCGTCCGACAACGCCCCGCACATCCGCACCGGCCGCAAGGACCACGCGTGCGACGTGACCGATTCGCAGGCGCTCATCGACTACGCCGCCCGGCACGGCATCCGCCTCGAGCGGACCGTCCGGGGCGAGTCCTGGCACCTGGAGCCCAAGAGCCAGGGCTGGGAGGCGAAGGCCGCGCTGCTCGACGACAAGCGCCGCGGCGACACGCTGGAGCCCGGCGATCGCGGCCCGGGGGTGCGGGTCCTGCGGAACCTGCTCTGGCATCTCGGGGGCGTGCGGCTGTGGCCCGCGGTCGTCCGCACGAGCGCGAAGTTCGGGCCGGCCACCACACGGGCGGTGAAGAAGTTCCAGCGCGCAGCCGGCCTCACGGCGGACGGGGTGGTGGGCCCGCGGACGTGGGCTGCCCTGCGGTCCCCTGGTGTCCGCGAGCGCGTCCGCCGCGTCCTGAAGGGCGGCGCGAAGCCGCCCGTCCGCCCCCCGGCGAAGCCGCCCCTTTCGGGTCGCTCGGCGCTGTGGGCCGACATCAGCGGCAACAACGAGAGCGTGGACCTCGCCGCGTACAAGCAGGCGGGGCACCGCACGATCGGTGTCAAGCTCACCGAGGGCGGCGACTGGACCTCAGAGACCGGGGTCGCCCGCTGGGAGAAGGCCGCCGCGCTCGGCCTGCGCCGCGTCGCGTATCACTTCGCCCGCCCGTCGCATGGGAACGGTGCGGCCGCGGAGGCCCGCCACTTCGCCGCCGTCCTGAAGGCGGCCGGCCCGGTCCTCTCGACCGACGTGCTCGTCCTGGACTGGGAGGACCCGGGGTTCGAGGGCAAGCCCGGGGATGCGTGGGTCGCCCTGTTCTTCCACGAGCTCTCCCGCCAAGTCCCCAGGGTGCCGGCGGGCCGCCAGTGGCTCTACTCGTATGGCCCGTACCTGGCGGGGACGCTCACGTCGACCGGGGGCCGCCGGTACTGGCACGCCGCCTACACCGCCCATCCGCTCTCGACCGTCCCGGGGTTCGCCCGCCCGCACCTGGTCGCCGTGCAGTTCACCGACGGCCAGGCCGGGAGCCCGCCCCACAGCCTGCCCGGCATCGGCCGGTGCGACATCAACCGCTGGACCTAGGAGGCCTCCGTGAAGACCCGCATCCAGAACAACCCCGTCGTCACCGCGTTCGTCGGCTTCGTGACCGCCGTCATCCTGCTCCTCGTCGCGTTCGGCGTCCACGTCACCGGCGACCAGGAAGCCGCGATCATCGGCGTGATCGTCGCCGGGTTCCCCGTCGCCGTGTGGGTCCGGTCGAAGGTCACGCCGGTCAGGAAGAAGTGATGCCGTGTTCCTCGCGTGGGTCGCGGCGTTCGTGTTCTTCGCCGCCCGCCGGCTGAGGCGTGACCAAATGCCGGGCCCTGCGCCGCTGGACAACCGCGCGCTGATCCAGCGCGCGAAGGCAGGGGACGTGTGGGCGGCCTTCGTCTTGGCCCGGCGCACGCGGTGCGACAGTGTGACCAGGCTCGTGCAGACCGTCTACCCGTTGACGGCGCCGTCCGTGGACGAGGCGGACGTGCTGCTCGACGCGTATGCGCTGTGGGAGTCCGAGCGTGCCGATGACGAGCGCCGCCGCCGCGCCATCCTCGGCTGATCGAAGCCGGGCGAGAGAGAAGTGATCGTGAGCCCCTGGGCGCCGAACAGGCCCCGGGGGCTCAACACGTTCTACCGCGGGTAGGACGCACGCACGAGCAGGCGGCCGTTGATGAGCCGGACGCTGCCCGTGCCTTGGTACCGGATCGCCTCGAGGTTCCCGCGTCCAGGGCACCACGACGGGACGGGCTCCCCGAGGCCCTGCTTGTACCCGCAGTCGAAGCTTTCGTCTTCGGTCACCATCGCCGTGTAGGTGCAGTCGAAGAAGGTGCGGGTCACGCGCGAGCAGTCGGCGTAGACGTACCTGCCCGCGAGGCGCCGGCTGTAGGCGCGGGCGGCGTAGCGCCACATCGCGGACTCGGCGCGTGCCTGTGTGAGCCGCGGCTTTGCTGCGGGGGCTGCGGGGGCTGTCAGGCCGGCGGCGATGATGGCGCTCGCGAGCAGGGGGGCGAATCGGCGGAACATGCGTGCTCCTTTCCCGGGGCCCCTACGCGCCCCAGTCGAACTTCACGTGCAGCCGGCCACGTGACCAATCCAGCCAGCAGTTCACCCGCCAATGCTCATAGCCCAAGCGCCTGGTCGCGCACGCGAATCCACGGATGCGCCGGGCAGGCCGGTTCTCGTAGATGAAGTGGACGTAGTCGCGGGCGATGCTGCGGGCCCATCCGCACAGCGGCGTCCGGACCGCCACCCGGGGAGCGGGGTCCTGGATCGAGATTCCGAGCGGGGCGATCGCGCTGACGGGCGGCTGGCACTGGAACTTCACCCAGCGGGCTTGTGCCGCGGCCGTTGGCACCGCCAGCGCGAGGCCGGCCAGGCCGGCGGCGGCGAGGGGGGCGAATCTGCGCATCGTGCGGGCTCCCTTCCGTGTTGGTCCGGCGCGGACGCTACCTTGCCCGGCGCCGGTCGTTCAAGCGGGCAGCCGCGACCGGCCTCATCCGTCCGGGTGGGGGTGGCGCGGCCCGGAGTAGTGCAGGGGGTCGGCATGGCGCAGATGGAGTTCGGCGACGGGACGCTGCGAGGGATTGACGGCGGGCTCGGGCGCGAGGGGTGTGCCATCGAGCGGGCGTGGGGGCTGGTCGCGGATGCGTGTGACGAGGCGCTCACGGACCCTCACCTTCCTCGTCCTCATCGGAGTGCTCTGACTCGTCTTCGCCGGGCGTCTGGTCGGCTTGGTCGTCGGCCCAATCAGCAACTTCAAGCGCTTCGCTGAGCGGCGCCGGCTGTCGATACGAGTCGATGATGATGTCGAGTTCGGTGAGGAGAGCCGAGAGCCTTTGCCTGGCCTCCTGCTCGCCGGGCGGGAGACGCGCTAGGACGCCAGCCGCGAAGTAGTCGACGGTGAAGAACGCTGAGGGAAGCCCTGTCGCCTGCGAGATCTTGGTGATGAGGCCGACCATCTCCGGCGCCTTGATGTTCTTCCCCGCCTCTACGTTGCGCATGTAGCCCTCGCTCATTCCGATGGCGGTTGCCAGCGTCGGACGGTTCATGTCGGCGTAGCCGCGGGCTGCGCGGACGCGCTTTCCGAACTCTTCGGGGTCCATTCGCCGCGGACCGTATCGCGCGGGCCTTCGCCGTTCTTCGCCACGGTTTGACAGAATCTGTTGCTCTGTGCTTGAATAAGGCACGGATGGACAGAAACCGCGATATCGAAGCCGGGAATCTCCTTCACGAACTGCGACGTCGGCGCGGATTGAGCCCCGAAGAGGTGCCTCATGCGATGCGCCTGGTCGGAATCGAAGTTCGCAACATCCCGTCGTCGCGCACCATCAGGAGGGTTGAGGCCGGCGTAGTTCCTCAAGTTCGGCACCAGTTCGGCCTCGCGGCGTTCTACGAGCGCCCACTCGTCGCGATCTGGACACCGGCCCGTCGGCGGGTGGTGGCATGAACGAGCTTCGCCGGCGTCGTCTGGACGCGGGCATGACGCAAGCCCAGCTCGCCGAGGCGTCCGGCATCTATTGGCGGACGATCGATCGCGTCGAGCGCGGCGAGAGCAAGCCGAACGATGCGACGGTGATCGCGCTCGCGCAGGCGTTGGGGTGCGCGCCGTCGGACTTGGCGCTCGAGCTGGAGCGGGAGGCGGCGTGACGGCCCCCGCCGAGATCGAGGGCGGCGTGGCGGGCGAAGTGCTTCCGTCGATCACTCCGGCGCTGCTTAAGCGGATGGAGATGAAGCCGACGCTCGGCTCGTGCGAGTCGGCGATCCAGCGGGCGTTCGATGCGTACGCGATGGCGGGCGAAGCGCTGCGGACCGTGCGCGACAAGAAGCTCTACAGGGAGGCCGGGTTCACCACCTTCGAGGACTACTGCCGCGAGCGCTGGCACTGGCAGCGCTCGCAGGCGTACCGATTGATCGACGCAGCGAAAGTCTGGGAGACCTTGTACGACCGCTTGTCCCCAATTGGGGACAAGCTTGAGCCGCCTCGCACTGAGGCAGCGGCCCGTGAGCTGGCGCCGCTCAAGTCCAAGCCCAAGCTGCTCGTCCAGGCGTGGCAGGAGACCGTCGAGCGCCACGGCCCCGACGCCCAGGCAAAGCACGTCCGCGCCGCCGTCCAGCGCATCGCCCCCTCCAAGCCCAAGGCCCAGGGGCCCGAGCCGGAGCGGACGCTCAACGACACCGTCACCGCCCTGCACCGCCTCATCGCCAGCGGCCACACCCCGAAGCTGATCCGCCAGGCCATTGACGCCATCGACCCGCAGGGAGCCCGCCATGCGTGACACCACCCCCATGGTTCTCGTCAACAGCCGCGCCGCCGTCGACCGGATCTACGCCGAGACCGGCGCGTTCCAATGGGCCCGCGAAGCCGCCCTCAACAGCATCGAAGCCGGCGCAACCCGCGTCCACTTCGGCCTCGACTGGAACGGCGTCGAGGCGACCGGCACCTACCGCCGGTTCATCGCCGACGACGGCTGCGGCATGACCGCCGACGAACTCGTCACGTTCTTCCTCGAGCTGGGCGGCTCGTCCAAGCAGGTCGGCGGCGCGCACGAGAACTACGGGATCGGCGCGAAGGTCAGCCTGCTCCCGTGGAACACCGCCGGGCTCGTCGTCGTGTCGTGGAAGGACGGAGAGGCAAACGCCATCTGGGCGTGGGCCGACCCGACGAACGCGAACTTCGGGCTGCGGAACGTGGAGTTCGAGGACGAGACCGTCGAGGTGTGGCCCGCGACCGACGACCCCGACCTCGGCTTCGACCTCGAGGCGCTCAAGCCGCCCTGGGTCGACCAGCACGGCACCGTCCTGCTCCTCCTCGGCGACCGGCTCGATCAGGACACGATCCTCAACGACCCCCGCCACGACCAGGCCGGCGCCCGCCAGCTCGACGACTACCTCAACCGCCGCTTCTGGGAGATCCCCAACGACGTCCGCATCGATGTCGACCAGCTCTCCGGCAAGGACCGCTCCCGATGGCCTCGCAGCCGGACCTACCGCGCGGAGCACGGCATCCAGCGCCGCCCCGTCCGCGGCGCCCTGCGCGCCATCGAGCCCGACGGGCCGCAAGGCGTCACGCGCGGCGTCGTCCCGCTTCTGGACGGCACTGAGATCCGGTGGTTCATGACCCCGCCCGGCACCCGTCAGACAGGCCGCGCCGAAGACAGGGGCTTCATCGCCGCGCTCTACAAGGGCGAGCTGTACGAGTTCACCCGCCAGTTCGCCGACTACCGCAACTTCGGCGTCGGCCACAAGGACGTCCGCAACGGACTCTGGATCATCGTCGTCCCGCGCCTCGCTGATAGCGACCGCCGGCACGGCGCGTTCTCCGAGCAGGACCGCAACGGCCTCCTGTGGAACGAGGGCGGTGAGAACACCAAGCTCCCGTGGAACGAGTGGGCGAAGTGCTGGACGGACCGGATGCCCCAGCCCGTCCGCGACGCGATCGCGGCGCAGGCCCGCGGCGGGACGCTGAAGGACGACTCGTACCGGGAGCGCCTCGCGAGACTCTTCGGCGACCGGTGGCGCTTCGAGCGCCTCCAGGACGACCCCGAGGGAGAGGACACGGTCGAGCCGACGGAGGCCGCCCGGCGTCGGCGGCGCCGCAAGCCCGTCCAGGAGCCAGCCGGCGAGGCGGCCGGCGGCGCCGACCCCGTGACCGGCGCTGACGCCGGCGCGTCTCCCGCAAGCCCGGCACGCCCGCGGGTTGCGATTCCTGACTGGGAGCCCGCGACCAGCCCAGAAGATGTCGGCGGAGGGATGATCGCCGCGTTCATGCCCCGCCCGCGCCCCGGCGTGGTCATCCTCAACGTCTTCCACTCGGTCATCGCCGGCCAGGTCGAGCACTGGACCGCGAGCTACCCGCACGATCCCGACAAGGTCCGGGAGGTCGTCCACGACGTCTATGGCGAGTGCGCGGTCGCAGCGATTGCGCATAGCGAGCAGCTCACGCGGGACATGCCGCGCCGGGACATCGACAAGGATGTGCGATCGCCTGCGTCGCTGACTCTGGCGCTGATGGGCTTGTGGGCTCAGGACACGCTGATTCGTGAGCGGCTCGCCGGGTCGCTCGGTCGCCAGGCGCGAGCCGCTGAGGACGTGACCGCGTGATGTTCCCGGTCCCGCCGATCGTCTTTCTCGTCGTGGTCCCGGTGGTCGTGCTGGCGGTCCTTGCCGTGGCGGTGTGGGACATCCGCCGGACGTGGCGGCGGATCGACCGCGAGACGCAGGCCGCCCGTGACTCCGGGTTCTTCGACGGGGAGCTGGAGCGCCAGCTCGCCGCGCAGGGCGAGCGCCGCGCGAACCACCGCCTGGGCTCATCGTGGGACTGGCCGCAGCGATGACCGTCATCGTGGAGCGCTGCGACTGCGATGGCTGCGATGCCCGGGTCGCGAAGTGCGACAACGACGTCTGGCTGGACTTCCCGGCCATCCCCTACGCAGAGGCCGGCCCAGCCGCCATGCAGATCATGTCGTTCGGCGCTGCGGGCATGGGCCTCTCGCGCGCGCGATCCGCCGGGCCGGGCTCGTGAAGGCCGGCGAGGACATCATGCTCGGACGGGGGAAGCGATGACGGCTCCCGCGGCCCTCGTGGATGCCGAGCAGCGCGTCGCCGCGGCCCGCGCCGAACGCGACGCGCTCCTGGACGTCGCGCGGCGCGTCATGCGCCAGCGCCCGGACTCCGACGACAGCGCCGACTTCTCCCGCGGCGTGCTGCACCAGCTCGCATCCGAGGCCGAGCGCCTCGTGCTCCTGGTCGCCGGGGACGGCCCCGCATGACCCGGACCCTGCGGTGGGTCCTGCACCCCGAACCCGAAACGGAGGACGCATGACGATCGTGCAGGAGCGCCTCGACGCGCTCGCCACTCTGACCCTTCAGAACGGATCGCACCCTGACCCGGAGGCGGGTTTGTGCGTGATGGAGGCCGCGGCATGGGTCGCCGGGGAGCCCCACACCGATCACCCGGCGTGCGTCAGCCTGATCCTCGGCGCGTTCATGCGCCGGTGGAACGACGATCTGGACGATGAGGGCCGGCAGAAGCTCAAGGCGTTCGTGCCACGGGTGATCGGGACGGCGGGGGACGGGCAGGACGAGCAGCGGGGCTGGCTTGCCGCGGACTGGCTGATCCGCGTCCACACCCCGGCATGGCTTGACCTCGCGGGCATCACGGACGCGGCCGCGGCGCTGCGCGCGCTCCCCGAGCTCCGCGACTCCGGGTCGCTGAAGGCGGCGCAGCCCGCCCTCGACGACGCCCGCGAGAAGGGGGACGCAGCGTGGGCCGCATCGTGGGCCGCAGCGCGGGCCGCAGCGGGGGACGCAGCGTGGGCCGCAGCGTGGGCCGCAGCGGGGGACGCAGCGTGGGCCGCAGCGTGGGCCGCAGCGCGGGACGCAGCGCGGGCCGCATCGCGGGCCGCAGCGGGGGCCGCAGCGGGGGCCGCAGCGGGGGACGCAGCGTGGGCCGCAGCGGGGGACGCAGCGCGGGCCGCAGCGCGGGCCGCAGCGGGGGACGCAGCGCGGGCCGCAGCGGGGGCCGCAGCGCGGGCCGCAGCGTGGGCCGCAGCGGGGGCCGCAGTGGTGGCCGCAGCGGGGGACGCAGCGCGGGACGCAGTGGTGGCCGCAGCGGGGGACGCAGTGGGGGCCGCAGCGTGGGCCGCACTGGAACCCACCAAGGTCGAACTCCAGGCGTCCGCGCTCGACCTGCTGGACCGCATGATCGACCCGAAGGCGCTCGCGGCATGACCCGGCCGCTGACCGAGCGCGACGTGCGCACCGCCGTCCACCCCCGCACTGGGCATGTGACCGTCCAGGCCGGCCGCCGCTGCTCGTGCGTCACTCGCGGGTGCGGCAGGACCGCTGCCCCGGGCTCCGCGTTCTGCCCGGACTGCAACCGGCATGTCCGCAGGAGCGTGGCGTGATGGCGTGGCTCGCCGTCGCCGTGTTCGCCGTCGTCGTGGGCCTGGCCGCGGGGTGGCTGCTGGACCGGCACGCCGACCGCACGCACGGGCGCCGGGAGGCGCGGCGTGATGGCTGAGAACGGAGACGCCCCCGTGGTCGAATCGACCGCCGTCGAGCTGCACGACCACCCGACCGGCGAAGCGCCCGCCAACCTCTTCAAGGCCGACGACCCCGTCCAGGTCGTCCAGCGCGCCACCGAGGTCGCCGACGCCCTGAAGTCCGTGATCGCGTCGCGCGGCATGGTCGTCAAGATCCAGGGCCGCGAGCACGTCACCGTCGATGGCTGGCAGACGCTCGGGTCGATGATCGGCGTCACGGCGGTGTGCGAGTGGACGCGCCCGGTCGATGACGGCTGGGAGGCCCGCGTCCTGGCGCGCACCCTGGATGGCCGGACGATCGGGGCGGCTGAGGCGCAATGCACCCGGTCGGAGAAGATGTGGGCCAAGCGCGATGACTATGCGCTGCGGTCGATGGCGCAGACCCGGGCGACGTCGAAGGCGTTGAAGGGGCCGCTCGGGTTCGTGGTGAAGCTCGCGGGGTTCGAGCCGACGCCGGCTGACGAGATGCCGCCGGACGCGCCGGCCCCCGCAGCGGGCCCGGCGATGTGCAGCGAAGCCGACGAGATGGCCGCGCGGATGGCGTGCGCGTACCTGCTTAACGATCAGGTGCGGGGCGGGGAGGTCGCGGCGTGGCTGGTGAAGGATCAGGGCGGGTTTCCGGTGGGCGCGTGCCGGCTGGTGCTGGCGTTGGAGAAGGCGATGCGCGCGAGCTCGGATGTCCCGGCGCCGGACCCGGTCGAAGCTGAGCCGGTGCCGTCTGACTTGGATGGGGTGCCGTTCTGATGGCGGGCATGGAACTTGAGCGGCCCGGCGGAACGGTCGTGATTCCGCTGACGGGGGAGGCGGTGGAGCTCGCGTCGGCTGGGACGGATGATCTGGCGGACGCGATCGACCGCATCCGCGACCTGGAGTCGCAGTTGCGTTCCGCGAAGCGCCAGCTCGCCGACGAGGCCGTGGCGCGGATGGACGCGGCGTGCCAGTGGACGCTGGCGGGGGAGGATTGGAAGTTGTCGGCGCCGTCGCCGGGCCGGGTGGAGTGGGATGCGCATCGCCTCGCGGCTGTGCTGGCGCGGATGGTCGTGGATGGCCAGGTGCCGCGTGAGGCTGCGGAGCAGGCGGTCGTGGTCGAGCCGAAGGTCAAGGTCGCTGGGTTGAACGCGCTGTTGAAGCGCCCGGATTTGAAGGCGGAGCTGGAGGCGTGCGGACAACCGTCTGAGGCGCCGCGGAACGTGAAGCTGACGAGGCGCGGGTCGTGACGCTCTCGTCCCCCGCATTGGTGATGGAACGCCTGGAGGCGATCGAGGCGGATCTCGCGGTTCGTCAGAACACGCTGGAGTCCGCGGCGTCGGCGTGGTTTCGGGCGAAGCGGCAGCGTGAGCATGACCGGGCTGTCGCGTTCCTGTCGGCTGAGGGGACGGTTGCTGAGCGCAACGCGATCGCGGACCGGGCGACGGCGCTGGACGGGAAGGATGAGGAGGCGGAGTTTGAGGCTGTGCGTGCGGTGGTCCGGGTTTTGGATGCGCGGGCTTCGATTGGCCAGTCGATTTTGAAGGCGCAGGCCCGGTCGTGATTCGGCTGGTGACTTTTTGGTGTGCTGGGTGCCGGCGGCGGTGGCAGGGCACGACGGCGTCGTTTGCCAGGCGCGGCCCGTCGTGTCCTTACTGTGGGCAGCGGCATCGGGAGCCGGGTGTGTTGCGTCGTGCTGTGGATCTGATGCGGGGTGCGTCGTGAGCCGGCGAGGCTTTCCGTGGCCGAACGCGGTCAGGGACGAGGCGGTCCGCATGAGGTGTGCGGGGGCGACGTACCGGGAGATCACCGAGAAGCTCGGAGTTCCGAAGCAAACCGTTTGGATGTGGCACACTGATCCTGACGGGACCAGGGCTGCGGAGCTCAAGCGGTCATACGCGGGCGAGTGCGAGGTTTGCGGAGGGCCGACGTCCGGATGCTACGGGCCGGGCTTGGCTCCGGCGGTCTGCCAATCGTGCATCACCTGGAAGCGTCCGGCGATCGTGGACGCCATGCGCCGGTGGGCAGATCGCAACGGGGGTCTGCCGCCGACCTGCGATGCCTGGAGGCAGGCGGGCGTGGATTATCCAACGTCGAGCGCGGTGACGCGGCGTTTCAACTGGAACGAGCTGCTGATCGAGGCTGGGTTTGAGCTTCGCAGCGACCGGCGCGAAGAGACGTTTGCGGATGTGCTCAGCCGCGTTCGTGCCGGGGAATCCGCGCAGTCGATTGCCGACAGCTACGGCTGTACCACACAAAACATTTATATGCGGTTGCGCAGGCGCGGCTTCCGTTTCAGTGAGGCGTCACCGTGAGTGTGAACAGCCGCGCGAAGGGTGCTGCTGCGGAGCGCGAGGTGTGCGAGATCCTCCGCGCGGCTGGGTGGCCGGGGGCGCGCCGGTCGAGTGATGGGCGGGCGCAGGCGGAGCGCGGAGACATCGTCCGCGGCCCCGCCGGCTTTCACTTGGAGTGCAAGCGCCGCGAACGCATCCTTCTCGTGGAGTGGTCGATGCGCCGCGATCTCGCAGAGGGCGCGGGGACGGTGGCGGTGCCGCCGGAGTCCGCGATGGAGACGTTCGGCGGGAGGCGCGCAGCCTGATGGCCGCGTTCGCGTTCCGCGTCACCGGGACCGCCCGGCCCGCCGGGTCCAAGCGTCCCGTCCTGGCCGGCGGACGGCTGCGGACCGTCGATGCTTCGGGCGAGAAGGGCCGCGTGTGGCGCGCGGACATCATCCACGCCGCCCAGGCCGCGATGGACGCGTCGCCCTTGGAGTTCCCCTTGACGGGGGCGCTGGACGTGAGCCTGGTGTTCGTCGTCGCGCGCCCCAAAGGCCACTACCGGACCGGCCGCCATTCGGGGACGGTGCGCGAATCGGCCCCGTCGCACCCCATCACGCGGCCGGATGTGCTCAAGCTCGCCCGGGCTGCTGAGGACAGCATGGAGGCCGCCGGGGTGTACGCGGACGACGCGCAGATCGTCATCGAGCGCCTCGTGAAGCGCTACCCGCTCCCGGGCGTGGACGGTGACGAGGTTGCCGGCCTCCTCGTGGAAGTGACGGCAGCCTAGATGCACGTCACGTTCCGCCCCCGCTTGTGCCGATGCGGATGCGGCCATCCTGCCGCCGGACGATCCGCCTACAGCTCCGACGCCTGCAAGGCCCGATGGAACCGGTCTGGACGGCCCGGGACGGCTCTCACGGCCACCAGCGGGAAGCCGCCGACCCAGCAGGAGCGCGTGCTCGCCGCCCTCACGGCCGCCGGGCCCGCCGGGATCTGCCAGGCCGACTTCCTCCTGCCCTCGGTCATCGACGGGCACAAGCCGATCCAGCGGGTCGCCCCCCGGATCGAGGAGCTGCGCGGCATGGGCCACCGGATCGACACCCTGCGCGACCCCAACGGCTGCGGCCGCTACGTCCTCACACAGCTTGCCGTCCCTCATATCCCGGGCGGCAAGGAAGCACCGGATGGTGCCTCTCCTCCCTCGGCTCCCCCGCCGTGCGCCGAACAGGCCGCGGCGGGGGAGCCGGCTCTCTTCGACCCGGGCGACTACGGGCGGCCCGGACTGATGGACGCCGCATGACCGGGCGGTATCGCACGATCGTCGCCGACCCGCCCTGCAGCGCACGGCTCGGCTGGGACGTCTGGGGCGACGAGAGCTTGGGGACCGCGACGATGCCCGGGGCCGCCTCGTGACGTTCCGGGTGCGTGTCCATTCGTCGTCGCCGGAGCGGCTCGCTGAGCGGACCGCGGAGCTGTCGAGCCACTCGACCTGGGAGCCCGGGACCGCGGTCATCGCGGTCCGCGTGGAGTCCCAGCACCGCGCCCTGCGGCACGCCGCGATCCTGGCGTGCGCCGTCGTCGAGCGCGACCTTCTCGGCGTCCGCTGGGACGGAGTGACCCCCGCATGACCGACGGGCGCGCAGTCTGGTACCCGGAGGACGTCCGGTGGATGGCGTGGGAGCGCACCGTCGTCCTGGGCCGCGAGTTCGGGCCCGCGGCGGTCAGCGTCCTTGCGGCGCTCAAGGCCGAGGCGAAGGTCCAGAACAGCGGGTGGCGCGTCAAGTGGGGGTACCACGCGCTCGACATGGCCGCGTTCGTCGGTGATGTCTCGACGGTCCGCGCGGTTGTCGCGCGCGCCGCGGAGATCGGCCTCCTGGACGACTTCGAGGAGGGCGAGTGGACGTTCGTGTGCCGCGTGAGCGGGATGGCCGCGAGCGAGCAGCGTGCCCGTGACGCCGCCCGCAAGGCCGCCGCAAGGACAGGCCGGACGGAGCCGGACACGACCGGACACGACCGGATGCACCAGGACCTACAGAAGAGAACAGAAGAGGTTAACGACGTCGTTGGTAGTGACGACCAGGCTTCCCTAGGTGATGCCGTTGAAGAACCAACAACGGTGGTCGCGTCCGGGAAACAAGGCGCGCCGAGGAAGCGAGTCGATCAGGACGCATGGCCGGAAAACCTGCCCGCTGCGCTCACCGCAACCGCGGAGCTGATCCACTCGCGCCTCGCCGCGATCCACGACGCCTGCGGCAGCGAGCACCCGCCGTCCCGCCGCGGAGCCGGGCTCGTGGCGCTGCACTTCCCCGACCGCGACCACGAGGCCGCGCTCGGCGACCTCGAGCACTGGGTGACCGCCGGGGCCGGGAGGCGCCGGACGGTCAAGGACTGGGCGGCGACGTACCGGAAGTTCGCCAGCGGGGCTCCAGCGAAGGCCGGCGCCGCGCTGACCGCCGCCCGGGGCGTCCCGGGTGCGGTGCCGGCGGTCATCGAGCAGTGGCGCGACCGCGGCCCGGAGTTCGAGCAGCGCCGCGCCGCCCGCCAAGGACCCCCGACGACGGAGGCAGCATGACCCGGCCGGAGTTCGCCAACCTCAAGCAGCTCGAGCACGTCCTGTGGCCGCACAGCCGCGGGCAGTCCTCGCCGGAGCATCTGGAGATCGTGTTCGAGATGTGGGCGCCACTGGACTCCGGCGAGGTCGAGCAGGCCTTGAAGGCGCTTGCGGCCGAGGGCCGGGAGTTCGCGCCGCCCCCTGGCGTCGTGGTGGCGAAGGTGGCGGAGCTGCGCGACGGCCCGGGCCGGGCGTTCTTCGACGAGGTGTGGGAGTGCTTCGAGCGCGCCAATCGGCTCGGGGCGTTCCATGAGGTGCCCCGGCCTGATGCGCGGCGGCGCCTCGCCGCTGATGCCGCGCCTGAGGTCCTGGCGTTCGTGGAGCGCCACTACCGCGACTACGCGATGGCAGGAGGCCCGGGGGGCGATCCGGTCGGGGTGGTCCGCGGCCAGCTCCGGGCGCTGTGGGAGCAGGGCCAGGCGCGCCGGCAGTCGGACGCGGCGCATGCCTTGGCGGGGGTGGCTCCGGTCGCGGTGCTGCGGCGTGTCGATGCCCCGCAGATCACGGACGGTGCGGCATGACCGCGCCGAACACACGAACAGGAGGACGCATGACGATCGTTCAGGCGCTCACCAACCTGACATTGCAGGGGTCCGCGCTCGACCTGCTGGACCGCATGATCGACCCGGCGGGTGTGGCGGCGTGACGTCATCGACGCACATCCCAGCCCGCGGCCCCTCCCCGGTCCGCGCCGGCGTGCAGGCCGCGACCATGGAACGTCCGCAGCACATGGACGCACTGGACAAGGCCAACGCCGTCTACAGCCAAATGGCGCACTTGCGGAAGGAGCTGAAGCGGCTCCCGCAGCCGGATGCCCTGGCCCTGCTGGCGGACATGCTGGTGGCTCCTGATGACTGTTTGGATTCGGCGTTGGGGGCGTTGCGGGTGGGGAAGGCGTTGTCGGCTGTGCGTGGGGTTGGGGGGCCGCGTGCGGAGCGGTTGTTGGGGGATGCGTTGGGTTCGTTTCGGCCGGATGCGTCGCGGCGGGTGCGGGATATGACTGTGCGTCAGCGGCGGTGTTTGGCTGGTGTGTTGCGGGTGCGTGCTGGGGTTGAGGACCGGGAAGCGGCGTGACGGTTGTGCAGCATCCGTCTGCGGTCAGGGTCCCGATCCGGGCGCCCGAGCCCGGTGAGCGGTTCCTGACTGCTGTTGAGCTGGCGCGGTTTCTGGGCGTGTCGGAGCGTCAGGTGCGCCGGTATGCGGCCTTGGGGATGCCGTGTGAGCGGTGGGGGCGTGGGACGGTGCGGTATTTGGCGTCGGAGGCTACGTTGTGGCTGAAAGCCCACTACGAGCAGCGGGAGACGGCCTGATGGCGATCCAGAAGCGTCCCAACGGAACGTACGGCGTGAGCGTCTACGACCCCGCCCTCGGCAGGAAGCGATGGGCCGGCACCGCCCGCACCGAACGCGACGCGAAACGCCTCGAAGCCGCCGCGCTCGCCGACGAACGGGACCGCGGACGAACCCCAACCCTCGCCGAGTGGTGCGCCCGGTGGGTCGATGAATGCCCCCGCCCGAAAGCCAGCTCGGACGCGACGAACCGCGAACGCGCCCGCCACATCGCACGGCAGCCCTTCGCCCGCCAGCATCTCGACCGCATCCGCCCCGCCGACGTCGCCGCATGGGCGCAAGCGAACGTGTCCGCGCACGCCGCCGCCCGCGCGATGTTCAACGACGCGATCCGCCTCGGCCTCACCCAAGCCCGCAACCCGTTCGCGGAACTCCGCGTCCGCCGCGGCACCGGACGCAAGCACATCACCCCGCCCGACGAAGCCAAGATCGCGGAACTGGCCGGCCTCGCCCCGTACCCGGGGCTGCGGGCGCTCGTCCTGACCGCCGCCTGGACCGGCCTGCGCCCCGGCGAACTCTTCGCGCTCCGCCCCGCCGACGTCGACCTGGCCGCCCGGGAGGTCCGCGTCGAGCGCCAGTACGTCACGAAGACCGCTTCGGAGACGACCGTCAAGAACGGCAGGCCCCGCACCGCCGTCATCCTCGAGCCCGCAGTCCAGGCCCTCGTAGATGTCCTCGCCGATGACGGCCGGCTGGTGTTCTCGACGCCCAGGGGGGCGAGGTTCACGCAGGGCAACTTGCACTACTGGTGGAGCCCCGTCCGCGCCGGCGCAGGACTGCCCGGCCTGGACTTCTACATGCTGCGCCACTTCCACGGCTCGTATCTGCTGAACACGCTCAGGTTGCCGGCGCAGGATGTGGCGGCGCAGCTCGGCCACACGGACGGAGGCCGGCTGGTGATGGAGCTGTACGGGCATCCTTCGGCTGTGCTGGCGCGGGACAGGATTAGGCGGGCGCAGGCTGGTTTGGGCAGCACGGGTGCTGGTGTGAGGGTGGTTTCGGGAGCATCCGGGCCGCATGAGGCCGAAGGGGATCGGGGGCGTCGTGCTGTTTGACCGATCGCCCCGATTCCACACCGGCGCCGGACGGTCGCGGACGACGGCGGACGACGGCGGACATTTCCCCTGCACCGCTGGTGCAAGCCGGCGGTCTAGGGCGGCTCGTGGCGGCCATGGGCGGACACCGGGTTTCGGTGGTTTGGGCAGCACGAGGGCAGCACGCCCGCGGGGTTTGGGCAGCATTCGGGGTGCGCGGTGAAGCGGTCCGGTCTCAAGCGCCGCACGCCGCTGAAGCCTCGCCCTCGCCGCCGGCCGTTTGACCGCGCCGCGGCTGCCGCGTGGCGGCAGGCCGCCCTGGACCGTCCATGCCGTGCCTGCGGCACCCAGGACCGCGTTCAGGGCCATCACGCCATCACGCAGCAGGCGCTGCGTCGCGAACTCGCCGGGCCGGCGTACGAGGCCGCACGGTGGGATACGCGCAACCTCGTCGCGCTTTGCGACGTCTGCCATGCGGCTCACCACGCCCGGTCAGGTTCGTTGCCTCGTCGGCTGTTGCCGGGGGCGGTGTTCGAGTTTGCTGAGGGTTTGGGGCTTGGCTGGTTGCTGGATCGTTGCTACCCGAAGGAGGACGGATGACGAAGGTCTCTGGCCGGTGCCCGATGGGGTGCGGCGAAACGCTGTTCGTCGGCAACGGCGGGCACGTCACGTGCTCGCTGATCGGCTGCCCGAAGCCATGGGCAGCCGACGCGCTGCTCAACGATCCGATCGCGGCCGATGAGTCGCGGGTTGACGCTGAGTTGCGTTCAGCGCTGGAATCGGCGCTGCGGGAGCTGAAGCGCAATGCTGCAACGTGGATCGCGTTGGAGCCGATCCTCAGCGCCCATGTCTACGAGCACGTCGGCGTTGACGGCCATGTCTGGAACGCCTACACGCGGTTCGCGCGCCCGGAGCAGGCGTTGGCGGTCGCGGAGAAGGCCCGCGCGGCGCTCGCGGGGGGTGAGCCGGACATTCGTGACGAGCGGCGGGAGGCTGCGGCTCGCGCCCTGTACGAGCATGAGGTCGGGATTCCCGAGTGGAAGTGGGATGACGCGCCCGAGGAAAACCGCGACCTGTACCGGGCCGAGGCGGTGAAGGCGCTGGCCGCTGCGGGTGCGGTGACGCGCCCGGACTGGATCATCGAGGCGTGGCGTCAGGAGGTCGCGGACGCCGAGCAGGAGCGTGACGAGGCCCGCGCGGAGCTGGCGTTCTGGCAGCGGGGAGCGAAAGACGCGGCGCGTTACCGGGAGGCGCTGGAACGAATCAGGGATGGCAGATGGAGCGTCGGGCGGAAGCTGCTCTCGGTCCGTGAGTTCGCCCGCGAGGCGCTTGGGGGCGGCGATGACTGACCGGCCCCGCACATGGACGCTCTACGTCTGCGGCCTGTGCGGCGCTCCGGTGGAGCATGGGCGTTGCAGGTGCGTGCTGGGAGGGGACGATCCCGATCCTGTGGCCGATAAGCGGGTCCGCGTGGTGGAGGCCGACCCGGTCATCGCCGCGCTCGACGGCTTGGAGGCTCACTGGCGGACGGACAAGGATTGCGTGCCGTGCCGTGAGACTCGCAGGATGGTCCGTGAGCTTCGGGGGGCGATCTGCGAGGACGCGGTGTCGCGGCTGCGCCTTGGGATCAACCTGTCGCAGCCAGCGTGCCGCGTGGTGGAGTGTGATCGGGCGCGGGTCGTCCCGATCATCGAACAGGCGCTTGAGGCGCGTATCGAGAAGGCGCTGGCCGATCATAAGCCGTGGTGGCCGCCGATCGACTTGGCCGTGGCCGTGTTCGACGCGCTCACCGGGAACGACGAGTGAGCAGCCAGCGCCGAACCCGCAAGCACCGCCGCGCCATCCGCGCGATCCTCAAGCACGGCCGCAACGCCCGCCCGACGCACAAGTCCCGGTCAGGACGCACCGGCCAGGTCCGCTCATCGCAACTCACGGGGAAGGGCACGCACCGGTGATCTTCCGGCCCGAGCTCGCCCGCAAGATCATCCGCGGCGAGAAGACCATGACCCGCCGGCCCATCAAGCCCGGCGAGAAGCACTGCCGCTACCAGGAGGGCCGCGACTACGCCGTCCAGCCCGGCCGCGGAAAGCCCGAGTCGTGCCGCATCCTCATCCTCACCATCGAAGACCAGGCGCTCGGCGACCTCACCTACCGCGACGCCCGCGCCGAAGGCTTCAAGACCCGCGACGAGTTCCAGGCCTACTGGACCAGCCTCCACGGCCGCTACGACCCCGGCATGCCCGTGTGGGCCATCCGGTTCCGCCTCCACGCCGACCAGCCCCGCCTCCTCATGCCGATCGGCGCCGGCCACCACGACCCCCAGGCAAACCCCGGGATCGACATGCCCGCCGACCACGGCTACACCAGCGACCACAACCGGTCCGTCCGCGACGAGCCCGAGGCCGTCGACGAGCGCACCCAGGACCGCTTCGCCGCCCAGGCCCGCGAGCGGGAGCGGGTCTCCCGGTCTGAGACGTGGACGGAGGCCCGCGGCATCCTGACCGCCCAGCTCGACCGGCTGAAGGCCGCCGGGCCGGGCCGGCACGCAGCGAGGGAGATCCGCGCGATCGAGGCACGCATCCGCCGCCTCGACGACCGGTACGCCGCATGACCCGTCAATCCGTCCGACGCCATCGCGTAGAATCCAAGGCGGCCCACGCTCGTTGCTCGCGCCCCAGCAGCACACAAGGCGCGCACGCCCACGCACTCGCCGCAGCTTGGCGACCCCGCAGCCAGGGCCACCCTCACGAATGACCGAGCACGCTTCGCAGCCCGCACGGCTGCACGCCCTCACGTTCGACCAGCCCGCCCCGCTCCCCGAGCCATGCTCCGGGAGCTACGTCTGCGAGTGCCTGCGCTGCCAGCATGAGCGGTGGGAGCGCGCCCGCCAGGGCGTCCGCCACACGACGGGCCTCCCGGTCAAGACGGCACGGCTCCGCGACGCCGCATGAAGCCGCAGGGCGTCCACCAGCTCGCGAACGTCGGCGGCCCCCCCGAAGACCGCGCCTGGATCGAATCCGGCCAGCCGTGCCACCCCCCGAAGATCCACGAGACCGCGTGGATCAACGCGTTCGCGACCGTCGACGCCGGCACCCGCAGCCGCACAAAGATCGGCGCCAGGTCGATCGTCATGAGCCACGCGCACGTCGGGCACGACGCGAAGGTCGGGGATGACTGCACTGTCTGCACCGGCGCGATCATCGGCGGCCACGCCCGCATCGAGGACGGCGCGAAGGTCGGCCTCAACGCGACCGTGCTCCCCTTCCGCACCGTCGGCCACGGCGCCGAGATCGGCGCCCATGCTGTCGTCACCAGGGACGTCCCGCCCGGCGAAGTGTGGTCCGGCGTCCCGGCCCGCCCGATGCCCGCCGGGAAGAACCCGACCCCCTACTCGATGCGTGCCCGCTGACCCCGCCGGCCTCCACTGGGCCAAGCCCCCAGCACGCTCCGGCTTCCTGCCCGTCCACATGTTCACCGTCACCCGCCCCCGCCTGATCGACGGCAAGCACGTCAAGGACGGCGGCTCCCGGTTCGAAGTGCTCATCCCGGGCTGCTACTGCGACGGGCCCGCCGCCCGCGCGCTCCTCGAGCACCACCTCCCCGACGGATACCAGGTGGAGCCCGTCTGCGACTGGCGCGGCGACATCAGCTGCGTGGATCATCAGCGCCACGGCCTCGACGACCACTACGGCGCCCACAACCAGGCCGCGGCGTGACCCGCCCCGAGTTCAGCCTCCACGGGTACGAACGGCTCCTGCAAGGCCTCCAGGACGCCGGGCACGAGCTGCTCCCCGTCGAGGACATGCCCCGCCGGGCTGGCGACGGGTCCCGCGTCGTGTTCCTCCGCCACGACATCGACGCGCACCTGACCGGCATCACCCGCCTCGCCGAGATCGAAGAAGGCCTCGGGGTCCGGTCGACGTGGATGGTCGCGACGGGCCTGCACTACAACCCCGGCCACGGCCCGAACCGCGAGATCATCGAGCGGCTGCAGTATGGGAAGGGCCACCGCATCGGCGTCCACTACCTCAACGGCAAGGCACCCGCGTGGTCAGCCGAAACGCTCGAGGAGCTGGCAGGCGTCGCGGTCACATCGTGCTGCGCCCATCAGCCGCTCAGCATCCCGGCCCACAAGAGCGAGACCGGCGAGCAAGCCTCGACGAATCACCACCTCGTCCATCCGCATCACCCCGACTTCGCCGGCATCACCTACGTCAGCGACAGCCGCCGCCAATGGCGCGACGACACCATCGCCCGCCTCCTCAACCGCGAAGGCCCCGCCCAGGCCCACCTCAACCTCCACCCCGAGCACTGGCTCGGCCCGCCCGGCGAAACGCGCAACCAGGCCATAGCCAGGATCACGGTGCAGATGCTCGCCGACACCGCCAGCGCGGCCCGCGAGATCCGCGACGGATGGCACCTCCCATGACCGTCCCCGCCGAGATCACCGCATCCGCCCACGACACCGACCTCCTGCGCAGCGGCGCATGGGTACACCACACCGCCGACGTCGATTCCGAAGCCGTCCTCTTCCCCGGCGCCTGCATCGGCCCCAACGTCCGCATCGGCCCAGGCTGCGTCATCGGCCCCAACGCCTGCATCGGCCAGCCCGGCTTCGGCTACACCCGCACCGAAACCGGCCGCCTCACCTACCGCCCCCACACCGCCGGGGTCATCATCGAACCCGACGTCCACATCGGCGCCTGCACCACGATCGACCAGGGCCGCCACCGCCCCACCATCATCCGCACCGGCACCCGGATCGACAACCACGTCCACATCGCCCACAACGTCATCATCGGCCGGCACTGCGCCGTGATCGCGCACGCGATGCTCGCCGGGACCGTCGAACTCAAGGACTTCGCCTACGTCGCGCCGGGCGCGCAGATCCGCGACCACGTCACCATCGGCCACGCCGCGATGGCCGGCCAAGGCGCCGTCGTCCTCCACGACATCCCCGACGCAGAGACATGGGCAGGCGTGCCGGCAAGGAAGCTCCGATGACTCGCCTCTGCCCAGCCTGCGGCCTGCTGCACACCGAGCGTCGCTGCCCGCAATGCCGGCCAGCGCAGCGAGCCCGCATGGTCCGCCGCCACACCGGCGGTGCCCGAGACACGTACGCATGGCGCAAACTCAGCCAAGCGTGCATCAGCCGCGACGGGTACGCCTGCCAGGAATGCGGAGCCACCCGAGAGCAGGGAGCCCGACTCCACGCCCACCACATCGTGAGCCGGCGCATCGGCGGGCCCGACGCCCTGGAGAACCTCATCACCGTATGCGACCGCTGCCATCCCCGCCTCGAAGCAGAGCAGCGCCGACGGGAAGCCACATGACCTGCGAGGACTGCAGCGGCCCGCGCCCGGCCCGCGCCCGCTACTGCGCCCAGTGCGCCGCTGCCCGACGGCGAGCACGCGCAGCCGCAGCGATGCGACGCCGCCGCTCGACCTCAGCCCGCCGGTTCTTTGACAGCCGGCGGTGGTCCGC
>OFRG01000080.1_pt1 | contig 40099 bp, 59 predicted proteins | sample 1543071 | NCBI WGS metagenome assembly OFRG01 (sample SAMN07774222, study PRJEB24372) | wastewater metagenome | isolation source: WWTP Verbania (Effluent) | place: Italy: Verbania | collected 2015-12
GTTTCGATTGCACCTCTTGCACCGCCAAAGTCCTCGGTGTAGTTTTGGATAATTTCAATTTTCTTCAATGTGCCAGCTGAGTCCTGAACATTAATGTAGAATGCAAAGAATCCATCATCGCTGAAGGCAACAGTATATTGACCAAGCTGGCAAACTGATCGAATAGTACCAGCGTTGCGGTATGTAACCTTGCCACCTGTATCAGCCGCACTTGTATTGCTCCAATTCGCAAATGGTGGGTTACTACCGTCATCGACTTCGGAGTATTGTATTTGTGCAGAATTTGTTGATAAGTTGAAAGCGTATAAACGAGCACCAATTGCTTTTAAACCGCTACAAATAGGAGAGGCGGCGATTTCAGTGATGGCAAGAGTGGAGTCAATTCTCTGGATTTTTTCTACGCCATTACATACAAAGAAATATTCGCCATACCGAGTACCATCGAAGCCGTTATTGATGCTAAAATCTGATTTGATTGTCGTCCATGAGCCAGTAATTAAATTATAGGCCTCCACCTTTGTTGAATAGCCTATGATCCATACATCGTCAGTGAATTCTTTCAAAAGTGTAATTGGATTTGCTCCAGCACGCTCAAAAACATTTTTTATTCCTTTTCTTTTTTCTATTCCCATTCTTGAGGGAATATAATTAATCAGTTTAAGGGCGAAGCCCAATGACATGACTTGCGGGTAATCCTCAAGATTGATGCCAGACTTTGGCATCATTGAATTAATGAAGGAGGACTTTGGCGATGATTTAACTGGTATAGGTTGGTACATAATTAAAAGTCACTACTTGGGTTATACATAGTTGACACTTGAGGCGTTCTATTAATTCCACTAAGTAAGCCATCAAGTGCTCGCACAAATCTGAAATCTGCTAAGCTTTCTGCGGTTGGGTCTCTATCCCATTGGGTATAGAGAACATCAATAGCTTTTACTAGATATTCCATATTCTCATCATCCACCAATTTTGCCCCAGTAGCAGTCCCGTCCAGAGTGAAATAGTCTGACTCCGCATCAAATACAGGTGGCTCTGGCATGTAGCGCATCATGTAGTCTTGATTGATTAGCTTTTGACCGTTGGTGAACACCACATCAGAACCATCTAAGTAATACCCCTCAAATTTAGCACCATAGCCACTAATACCGAGTTTTTTATCTGTCTGACTCTTGCCGTTGACCTCCCCCTCAACCAGCTCTAGGTTATCCCAATAAACATCAGTTGTGGTGTCACCGCCAGTGTAGATCAGTCTTAAATATCCTAAAGCTGACCAAGCTGGTGAGCCAGTTTGAGTGAATGCGCTTTTTAGGACTTTGATTGCATTCCAGCCAGCAACAAGACCTGAGGACTTGGTATAGCTGAATTGGTTTACTCCAACCGAACTGCCATTAGTGTTTGTAGAAAACTCAATAGTAAGACTTGTAGGCAATGTGTTGCCTAGATAGACATAGATTGATATGTAATCATTTGTCGGACTGGCGGCTTTCCCATCTTCAAAATCAGTCCAATCGACCTGATCATCAAAACTTAACAACAGGTTTGCAGCTGCATCGCTGGTGAAACCCCTTGAAGCGTCCCCCTCGACGAATTGATTTGTGTTGTAAGCAGAAGTCCCGCCAGAGTCTGAAAAAGTGAGACCAGTCTCAGTAGTATCGAAAGTCACGACCTTTCTTCTGCGAGTATCATATTTATACAAACCACAGTTAGTTTGATTTAAGTCCTGAAGGTCCGAAGGCAGTGCGAATGCCTGTGGAGGCAATAAAACTGAATATAACTGGGATTTAACGAATCTTGATGGGTCAACTCCTTTTACATTTTTGTAGATATATCTAGCTACAAACTGCGCCCATTCAAGAAACAGCCCTTCCTCTGCTTCTACGTCAGTAATATCAGATTTATATCTAGCAAACGAATCCTTTATTTCGGCTATTGTGATCATTTATTTCAAGCACTTAATTGTTGATAAAACTTTGGCTATATCTTTGGTCATATTAGCAATGTCCTTGGTCATGGACAGTGCTTCTTGGCTTCGGTCACTCCCTTCTTTTATTTGATCCCAATTGTTTTTAAGCTCATTCTGCATAGTGATTAACGTTTTAAGCGTTTCATTATTTATGCTGGTTTGTTCTTGTCGATATTTGTCATCTCGTTTTAGCATGTACGAAACAACAGCCATGAAAATAAGCAATAATACTATGGCAATTGGATATTCGTTTAAATTGGATGGTACATCTAGCATAATAATTTATCTTAGATATTTTTAAGAAATTAACACCCTTCCCATGCCGTCATTATAGACTGTGCCTTCTGTTAATCTATATGGTGTCCTATGGTTGGTCAGAGCAAAATTAGCCCCACCGAATAATATACTCCTGCTACCATTACCAGCATAAGAAAGCCCTGCTACCCCTTCAGCCCCGTTCGAGGTCATGACATACACGGACTGTTCACTGAGATGGTAGGATGTCGTAACTTTGCAAGTGAGCCAAACAAGAAACCATCCATCCTCCTGCTCGATTAGTCCGCCAGCTAAATCCTGTACAACAGCTGCCCCCTCGGTCGTATCTACGTCAATGACAGTTCCCTCTTCTAAATCAACGGTAATAAAAGTATTACCAAGTGCAAGTAACAAGTCCAGTGAGGCGTACGCACTTGCAGATTTTTTCAGTGCTGCATAGTAATAAATCGGCTGTAGTATTTCTGAGTTTTCAAAAATTCCACCAGCAGGGAATCCTTGATAGATCGTGTGGTAATTATTATCTGTAGTCTCGGTAATTTCAAAAATGGTAGTAGACAATGGGCTAGACCCTCCGACCTCTTCGATGGTTATTGCATCTGATAGCCATTCATCTGCCGCTTCAGAATAGGCTAGTAAATTTTGTTGCACAGGGATTACTAATCTATTAGCAGCAAGTGTTCTGCCTGATGCAAGAACCCTATTTGTTGCCGTCACTCTTGTCATGTTATTTGTAGGCTACAGTAATAGAATCAGCCGCACTTGTGACAACATTAATGCTTGTCAGCATTCTGTATGGGAATGGGTAGAAGCCAACTGCTGTACCGATTGGAAGGCTACCAACTGTAGTCGTATCATCCTTGATAGTCACCGTTCCAGTGAGAACTGCTAAAACGGAAATCCCGCCCATAATTCCAGCGCTTGCCTTAACCGCTGTTGTTGTTGCAGTGGTGATTCTAGTGTAGTTGTAGGCTCCTGCTACAACAGCTACCCCGTTTGAATTGTCCTCATATACTGGTGCATCAACTTCTTGGACATAAAGTGGTGAGCTTACTGCACTCCCATCCCCACCCCCTCCAGCACTTATGTTGTAGTTTACTGTTTCACTAGCAGTAGTATCAGCTTTAACGCCAACCACTCGACCTCTCATATAGTCAACGAAATACTGACCATTTGATAGTGTTTCAGCGTATTTCATTACTCCGTCCCAAGATTTAGAATATTCTTTCGGGCAGTCAACTTCTTCAGTAAGGGTTGTGCCTGTAGCGAATACCAAGGATGAATTGTATCGAAAAATTTCCACTTTCTCTAAGGCAGTGTTGTCAAAACTAGCTAGTGTGCCAACCCAGTTTTGATTTGATTCGGATGATCTATTATTAAAAACTTCAAATGTATAAACATTAGTGGCCACTGACACACCTCTTATCCAGCCATACAGACTATGGCCTGTTTTGTCAGTCACCTTGATCACAAAGCGCTTGACTGTGCCATTAGCAGATTCAAACATTTCCTCGAGATTTTGAGTTGAATTGTAGATAGTCACAGCAGCAGAACCATTTGTCTCAGTTACTGTTAATAACCAAGCTGTTTTGTCCTGTTTTGGCTCAGATTCTACATAATTCATGTAGACTCTATTCTCAAGCTTGCCCCAATATGAAGCTACTTGATCGCCTAGAACTGACATGACTGGCTTATATGGCAAGGCATTCAAAGTTAATGCGCCTGCTGCAGCTTTGCCGTTATATGTAATAGTTGGTGATACCCCAGTCAATTCTCTCGACATTAGGTTATCAACTACAAGCGGCTGCCTTGGGTCTAACGTCTCACCGTGCGAATTTCTTAGTCTATATCCTTCCATAATGTGTTTGGATTTAATTAATAATTTATTTATTCTTGTGGCTGATCTTCATCAGTTGATAAGAATGCAAGCAGATCTTTTTTCTTTGCAGTTTTAAAATCTTCCATGCCTTTTGCTTCAGCTAGTTTTCTCAATTCAGATACTGATTTAACAGAGCCAGTATTAGCTGATTCCACTACTACATCTCCAGCCTTTTGCCCTTGTTCGGCTAAATCTGAGTTTTCACTGGTAAGTCCAGCTTCTTGTTCAGCTTTCTTGTTTTTGCGAGGAGTGACGGCCTTTAATTCGACCTCATCTTTAACAGGATCGAGTCCTTGTTTTCTCATCTCCATGAGTTGGCCATGAGTGTAAGTTTGGCCTTTAATTGTCCACGTTTGTGTCATAGTAATTTGATTTATTTATAAAGAAGGGGGAGGGGTTAGCTCCCCCAGATTGATTAGGCAGCATTTGTGCCGTTTCCAGCGCCACTTGATACAGCAGAGCCAGTTACGATCACGCCAGTAGATGTAGACATCTTAGTACAATTTGCTTGGTAGCAATTTGGGTCTAGGATGATTTGACCTACTGTTAGAGATGCAGCACAGCTGATTGCTTGAGCAGGGACAGCTGATGCAGCTTTGTTATTAATGAATCCTGAGCGTCTGATTGTGAAAGCTCTTTCGACATCAGTAGCAGCAGGAGCATGAATGAAGGCAGAAGTAGTGTGGGAAGCCTGAATCCAGAAGAGACAGTCATCAAACAATACATCTCGACAAACAAGTCCAGCGCCAACAACACCTTTCCCGAGCCATACTGTTGGACGGATGACTGTACCAGATCTTGAATCAGCAAGTGAGCCAAATGTACAACCATAGAACTGAGCACTGTCTGCATTGAGCAGAAGTTCGGCTGATGTAGTTACATCAAGGTCTGTAGATTTGTAGAATTCACAGTTGATGTAAGTAGCGTATTCACCGCCTTCAGCAACGCCCCAGATACTTTCAGCTACTGTATTAGCAGAAGTGAATTTGACATTTGAAGTTACTACCCTCACACCAGTATTCTTGTAGGTAGCAATGTTTGAAGCCCCTGAAGTGATTGTTGAGCTGATCTTTGCACCTTGGCCATACATAATACCACCACCCACACCCATTGTCTGGAAGCGGTTCTTTGTATTTGTTACCATTGAGGTCTCGACAACTGTAGAGTCGCCATCGATAACGATCAAATCGTTGTTGTTGTCAGTCACCTTATTCAAAGCAGCGCTATAAGTTTTCAAAGCTGATGACTTATTTAAGCCATTGCTTGAATCTGAGCCGTTTCTGTAATCGACAAAATAAGTATTCCCCCAGATTGCATTTGGTCTGAAATTACCTTGATTATCAATTACTAGCAAACCTCCTGGAGTACCACCGCCTGGGTTAGCACCACCAGATACACGATATTCATAAGCAGTTTTAAAAACCATTCTATTAGGCTGAATGGCCTGCTTGTTTTGATTTAATTTAGTAAACATGTTTTTTGGTTAATCATATTGAGCGGAGAGTCTCACTACCGCAGTCCATTTGATCTCTTTGGTTGAGAAGGCGGTTTTTAATGAACCGCCAAACATTTTATTTATCACGTTGCACCTGTTGAACCGTAGATTTGGAATGGCATGTTGATACAACCTTGCTTCCAGAATCCAGTACAGTTAGAGCGAATTGCTTCGTCTGACTCCTTGATTGGGTCTCTAAGTGTTGGATATTCACCAACGCCTACAGCCAATGGACTCTCGTACATAGTAAGATCGAACTGGAACCAGTTAGCTCTGTTTGCGTATGTAATGTAAGGAGTTTCAACCACAGTTTGGCTGCCTTCATAGATATTAATATCATTGACAGCAGTTGGTGTGATTTCTTTAGCAAACAGGCGAATAGCTTCACGAGCTGCTGCAGAACCCTTCTTAACGACGATGTGAGTCCAGTCAAGAGGCATTGGCTTGCCTGCTGGGTCTGTAAATCCACCTGCGTATTCCCATGAAGTGTCAACTTCATCAGAATCGAGAGCGTTAGTTACGCCATTGTCAAATGTTGCACCACTGGCCCAAGTATGAGCACCGCAGATTTCGACTGCGTCTGGAGCGAGATATACAGATGATGAGCTGAATGCTTCGTTAAGCATCAAATGTGCTCTTGTGAGCATCAAATTGACATTATCGAGCAATAACTGATTTCTTTGTCTTACAAGGTATTGATCAACCTTCCAAGTCATATCACGTCCATCACGTCTGTAGACCTTTTCTGGCACTACAATCGCACCACCGAATCTCTTTTCGGTAATAGTTACGCTGTAACCATCATCCAAAACGAGGGAAGGTGGTGTTTCACGTTCAGCAAGTTCTTTGCTGCCGTCTAAACCTTCAGTAGAAGTGTAGATTTCTGACACTTCTGATGTTTCGTAGAATTTCACGAATCTTTGATTCATGTATTCTTTCAATTTATCCTGCAAAGCGTTGTCAAAAGACTTTTTGATGCCTTTGACCGCCTGCAGTGTATATGCTGCTGAATCCATAGGATTAAATTAATTAACGAATAAAATTAGAATATTGGCTTGTTGATTCTTACACGAATGCCGCTTGCAGATCCGACTGTACCTGCATTTTCTGACATATCGATTGCGAATACCAATGTAGAAGAAGTTCCTACATCGATTTGCTGTACTCCTGTGTTAACCACAAGATCAACAGCCGTACCTTTTTGAGCTACGGCGAACACTGCATCACCAGTCCCTTCGAGCACGAAGTTGTTGCCTACAGTTAATTCGATTTGAGTATCACCACTTGGTGATGCTGCAGGAGAATATGCAAGTTTAGTGCTTGCATCAACCCCCTTGATGATGAGACCAGATGATATTGCGCACACGTCACCAGACTCAATTACTGTTGCTGATGCGATTGTGCAAATCACGGTTCTCAGAATTTCATCACTGACTACTTTGAAATCCATAAAATTTGGTTATTAATAAATTATTTTTTCTTTCTGAATGAAGGTGGCAAATCCTCTTGTTTAGTGAATTTGCGCTCCATTTCGGTTAGGCCGTCTTTGCTGACTACTTTGCGCTGTTGAGAGCTATTAGGTGGCAATAACATGCCCTTTTTCCTGCGCTCTTTAACAACCGTGTCAGCGTCTTTCATACCATTCAATTTCATTGCCAGCTTTAAAGCTTTAAGTTGACTCACCCCATCGTTGACTAATTCTTGATAAGAGTCTCGAACGCCAGCTAAGGTTTCCTCGTCTGCGCTTGATTCCTCAAGAGAATCGGCTAGGAGTACAAACTCCTCTTTGTCTTTTTCGGCTTGCAATGTTCTACGGATTTTTACTTCTAGGTCGTCTGTTTTTGCGCTGGGCTTACCGCCTGAGACTTCTTTTTCCACATCGTCTCTTAGCCATTTAAGATTGTTAGGCATATCATCTAAGGTCTTTTCACCTTTTTTGATTTTGTCTATCCAAGCTTTTTTCTGGCGTTCCTTGACCTGTTCCGCAGTTTCCTTCTTAGGTTCATCCGACTCTTCATCGGTGTCCGCAGGTGTCAGATCATCATCAACCTCTGTGTCAGCTTCATCATCCGCAATGTAAAGCTGTTCATCTTGGTCGTGTAATTCTTGATCATCCAATAACATATTGATTTGGTTATGAAATATTATTAGGCCGTGTCTGCACAACGCTTCCCGCAAAAGTTACGTTATGCAGACAGCGCCTAATAATTACCGCCTAGTTTTTAAAGGTCTTTTTCCACCTGCTTTGCCAGCATTGTGTCATACTCTTTCTCGCAATCCCCTAGATATAAAGCCAGATGCCCAAGTACCGATTTAACTGCTGATATTTCTTTGTCCGAAAAGTTGTTGTTATTAATGAATTCGTATTCGAGAACGGCCATCATTGTCATCGTGTCTGCTTTGTAGTGCTTCCAGAGCCAAGCAAATTGTTTTAACGCTTCAGTACTACTCATTAAATCCATCTTTGGCGGATTTAGATTTCTTTCACTGCTTTTGAAGTATTTTAGTAAGAATTTGATCATATCGGCTGGGTTAGAGTGCTACCAGACATTGGCGGAAGGCCTCTTTCAGTTTCAGAAGTTGGGGCTTCAGGCGTGGCAGGAGTCGGGTTAGCTGTATTGGCATTATTCGGAGCAGGAGCAGTTGGCTCGTAGTCAACACCTCGAATCGCCCCCAGTTCACGGGCAATTTGGTTGTATTCTGGCGAATTTGGCGGAGTTAGTGCGAGCTGGGATTCAAGTTGAGTCAATCTCATGAGATCTGACGTAATAGCTCCAGTTCTACTGTCCATTTCGCAGAACCAATTACCTTCGGAAAGAGTTTTAGAGAGCATCCCTAAAGTAATTGGGGCGTTTAGTTTCTTAGCCGAACCATCATCTAACTTCAGTCTTGTTCTAAGGTTCAAAGGGCTTTTATTTGAATGGCTGACAAACTCAGTAATCCCATCCATGATACATTCAATGAGTTCCTGAGACTCACTTGCGTTATATTCCTGCATCTGCTTAATGAAGGCGTTTGACGACTCTTCTTCAGCGATAACTTGGCCACGAGTGTAGCCACTCCCACGATCTACATCGTCAAGGTTAATACCAAGACGTGAGATTTCTCTGTAAAGCCTATCCCATACAGCAGACCACTCGTTAAATAGGTTTTGAGTTGTCAAAGTCTGCGCTGACACATTCCCACCTCCTGCACCAAACTCCATAGCGACAAATGGCTTCCCACCGTTCGCACGAGCTTTGTTGGCCATAGCCATCTTTTCAACTAATTCATCAACTTTACTTTGAGGAGCGTTAATGAGCGTGACAGGATAGACATTTTCTTCAATATGTCCGACTTCCATGTTCAATAATTTTCTTGTTATGACAGCTAGATCATAGACCATGTGGCCAATGCCATAGTTGCGGTATTTATCGATGCTTGGCTGACAAATAAACTGAAATACTGGGATGAACGGCTTGCCATTCTTAACATACGGATACTCGTCACCAACAAATCTATCCAATTCAAAAGCCTGAGAGCCTGCAAAAATAACACTAGCCTTCTTAGCTATGTTATAGCCCCAAGCGACCTCAAGCATTCTATTGTCTTTATTTTCATCTTCTTTTTCTCTCCTGAATGTTCCTGGTATTCTGCCCGTTATGTTGTTTTCTTTCAATTCTGGCCACATATCCCAAGCAGTTTCTTGCTGAAATCCAAAAACAGCGCATAGCCTGTTTGTCGGCCTTACGCCACGGATGCCATAGCAAAAATTGTCAGTATAAATATCTTCATTTCTAATGACACGGAAATCGATTGGACACTCACTATTCTCACTTCTTCCGTACATCAAATGGCCGTCTCCTTCCAAAAAAGCAGTCTGGAAAACGCCACCTTTGTCTCTAAAACAAGTCGTTAATCCGCCTCGATCTGCAACAGTCCCGATGCCCTCGGTAACAATCAGTTCCGTGTTCTCATCCTGACCTGTCCCGTGAACTCGATAATTCAAAAACTTAACTTTTGACATAACTCTCCATAGCGCCTGTTGGATTACTTTTGAGCCGATCTTTTTAGTTCCATCAGGGCTATGAATTTCAAAACCTTCTTTAAATAAAGATCTGATTAGTTCAGCTTTTGCATCTTCCTCGGCCTTGTGATTGAGAGTGTTGTCAGCGATTAAATACAAAAAATCCCGAATCAAATCATCGGTAACACCACTATCATTCACCTGTTCTAGTAAGTCATTGTCTGTTTCCACGCTTTGTGTTTATGAAAATAAACATGTTTGCGGGAATGTTCAAGATTACTTTAATACTAAACCTTGAGCGAATCAATATATTTATCGTAGTTGGTTGAATAGCTCTTTAGGGCTGTGCCTTGAGCCGCCGCCGCCTTTTTCCTCATTTGCCATGCAATAACTGCTGCTGTCAAAAGGTCAAAATGTCGTGTAATTAATCCAGCCTTCTCCTGATTCAAGTCGCTATTGGTGTAAGCCTTCATCTCTTTGAGGAGATTTATGTCATTGATTTTAATAAGTCCATCATTGTAATCTTTTTTGAACTCAAAAAACATCATATATCTGGTTTTCGAGTTAGTTTCCCATCCATATTTTTCTGCTTCTTTGTCTTTAACTGTGCCAACTCTGACAAACCGATAGAGGTTAGGGTAGCCGATCGCTTTGAGCGTAGCAATGACTATGCCACCGCACTTGTTGTTGATTTCTGGAGCGTATAGACAATTTCCAAATTCAGCCCCAACACGAGCAAACTCATGGGCAGCTAAATCTGGGGCAATTTGGTTATTGGCATACGAATAAATCTGTTCCCCTGTTGTGAAGTCAAAGCCAACAAGCGTATTAGCATCTAATTGGACACCTTCGGAGTGGTCACTTCCTTGGCCATAACGGTGATGAGGTTTGTAGCTCGCCCAGTATTTGACATCCCCTGATGTCCTCTCTGGTGGCTTACATTTAAGCATGTCCTTTTCGATTCTAGTAATGTCAAAGAACTTGTTTTCAGATCGCTTAGGATCGCACATGTACTCACCAAACCAATCTCTGGCATCCGCTTTGATAGCGGCTATCTTTGCAGAACTGAAGGCAGGCCATGTAGCACTACTATTGTCATTATTGTCTTTGAGAATAGGCGTTATTCTCGATTTAACTGAAGGCAAATTCATCAAATATTGCACAACTCCTTGATCTGATATGTAGTTGCAAGTTGTGTAATGGTTGCCGTTTTGAGACAAGCCTGAGATCGCCTCATCCACTTTGCTTATAATCGACTCAGTAACGACAGTAGAGCGGATAGACTCGCTGTCCTCAATATCCTCAAACCAAATCCAGTCAGGACGAAAAGCGTCTTGAATATGTCCTCTTTGAGTTTGACCAACAGTCCCAGCGGTATATTTTCGACCATCCTTTGTCGTGAAGCTGCTCATCGTTTCTTCACGCTTCAAATCCCCTTCCTTCTCGAACGGATCACCATAAATTGGTACTGCATCAATCAGAAGATTATAAACATCAGTTACGATCTGACGTGAGTTTTTTCCGTCTCTAGTCAAGACTTTGATATATTTTCTAAATCCATCTTGGTCATTCAGCAGAACAAAAGCATCAAACAGTTTTTTTAACGCTGTTTTGGCTGAACCTCTAAAGGCAGCATTCAACCTATTTTCACCAAAATAGCTTTCAACCATGTCTTCAATAAAATATGAATGGAACTCGGCTGGCTTCTGCTTAAAGTACCTTGGATAAAGGGACATAGCGAATAGTTTGAATTTCTTACAAACCAATTTACGGGGGGTCTGAAATGAGAAGCTAAATAGGTTCTTTTTCTCTTCAGGAGTCCCCCGTAACAACACATCATTGATTATGTCTTTTGGGTTTGTAGCCATTATTAATCCCTTGGTGGATTAAAGAACTTACGGACAGAATCCGCATGATCTTCTTCGTTAGTTACTGCGAATTCACTAGTTAGCAATAGGCCAGCAACACTTGCAGCATTGAGTAGGGCCTGTTTGATTACCTTGAGCGGGTCGATGATTCCATGATATTTCATGTCCACCACTTGATCAGTCAACACATTCACACCTTCACCGAATTTCAATGATTTGATTAGCTTGTCTGCCTCGGCAGTTCCTGCATTATGGAGGATTTGGCGAATAGGGTCTGCGCAGGCTACTTTCAATGCTGCACCACCAAATCCATCAGCATCATTCAAACAGTCAGCAGCATTAAGGAGCGCTACACCACCGCCAGAAACGACACCTTCCTGCATAGCAGATCTTGTAGCATTAACAGCATCCTCTATTCTCAACTGCAGCTCAGTTGTAGCTTGATCAGTAGCAGCAGCCAATTCAATCGAAGCAACACCACCAGTCAAATTGGCATATCTATGCTCGATTTGTTCTTCTTCCACTTTGTTTTCAGCATTTTCAATTTGGCCTTTAACTTCAACACATCTATTCAAATATTCATCACTTACCATTCTTTCTTGTGAAACAGTCACCACCATGTCATGGCGACCAACAATAGCCTTCTCGATTAACCCCATGTCTTCAATCTTCATAGATTTTAACGGCGTACCGTCCTCCTCACAAACTACCTTTGAACCAGTCATGGCTGAAAGGTCTTTGTAGATCTCTTTCATATTCAATAATGCTGTGGTAGGTCTGAACCAAACCCATTTAACTAGGTGTTTGTTCTCATTCATGAACATCACAATGCGTCTTGGCAATTTCTCAGCAACAACAACAAAAGCTGGAACATTTACTTTAGTCACCATGTTTTGCTTAGTCTCTGGATTATATTGAGCTTCAACAAATGGTCTAACAAACGGCAGCCACTTGCTTTCAAATTCATGCTCTTGTATTTCGTCCTTCAGAATTAACAAGCGAGCGCCTTGTAGGATGGTCTGCCACTTGTCCCCATTCTCTACCACCCCTCCATATAACTGCCCCTCCATTCTCATTCCACCTTCTTTCTCGATGAAGACACCTGGCTTCAATGATTGTTTGAGTGAAACAGCGCCATCTTTACCAATGTCAAACATCATTTGGCCAATTTTATCGCCGATCTCCTCATCTTGAACGGAAATCTTGGCTATAGCTTTGACCTGTTCAACAGTTAAAATAGGTGTGGCAGCGACTGATAAGGCAGCAACAACCTTCTCCACAGCTTTATCCAGTTCTTTTCTGAATAAAACAGGATTAGCGCCTTTCTCCACAGCCATCCAACCTTCCCGCAAGATAGCTCTAGCCAGAATAGTCGCCCCAGTCGTGCCATCACCTGCTATTTCGTTTGTCTTGATTGCAGCATCTTTGATCAACTGCGCAGCTAAATTTTGAATTGTGTCCTCAAAAAAGATCTCTCTAGCAATCGTAACACCATCATTAATAATAAGAGGAGCACCATACTCTTTGTCTAGAATTACATTGCGGCCTTTGGCTCCAAAGGTTGAGCCGACTACATCGGCCAGTTGGTTAACGCCGTCCATCATCTTCTTTCTGGACTCTGCACCATGAATTTTCTTTTTAATTATTTTCATAAGTTTTTGAAATGTTAAATTATTTTACTTTTTCTACGAACACTATTGAGGCTTTCAAAGCGCTCTTTACCGCATCCTTTGTTTTAAAGTGAACGTTTTTAAGAAAGAAATTGTTCTTTCCAATTGCCATCCCTAAGCTCCAGCCATGTTTGCTTTCTTTTGAAATCCAGCAAAACTTCTGGTTAGCCTTGACTTTAACAACCCCATAAAATCTAACTTGTTTAGTAGCCATTTTTTTGTTTGTTAATTGCTAAAATGTCCTCAAAATATACGAAAACCAACTCCTCTGGTTGGCCAGCATTAGTTATAAAATGCTTTCTAAAATAGATTGTTTGGCCTTCTTTTAAACCAAAAAATCTCATCCACCACGAACCAATCCCTTTAATCACACCGCTATTATTTTGACCATCATGCTCAGTCTGCATGGTCAATTTCATCCCACCACTATCGAGCTTCTCTTTCTCAATCAAAACTCTAGCACCAAAAACCTTTATCATACTTTGATTTGTTAAATTATAATTTTTTAAATTGTTTCTTGTTCGACTGGCTCGCAAAACAGAAGTTGCACAAAAAAACTTCCACCTCCTCTCCATCATTCCATACCTTTCCAGAATACAAAGCAGGGCGGCGGGGGTGGATAGTGCAAACGAGATCATGACTATTCTCAATATCACTTGTTTCGAGGCCATTCTTTCGCATCTCATTAGCCTTTTTAAGATTATCTATGAACTCTTGATTCACAATTAAGGGGGCTGGAGCAATTGGTACAGGACTAACCGCCTCTTCTATCTCTTTTAAATCCACTTCGCTTGGAAACCAGCGCCCAAGGACACGATCATTCTTGGCCACTACGGTCAAAGCCTCATCTTTCAGCCTGCAAAAGCCCCTTTGAAAATCTCTGTAGCTTATTTTTCTCATTTTATTTTGATATGTCTGACAGGATTTTAGTAAAATCGGTCGGACAAAGCAAGGGTATTATAGGTTTTCGAGGGCATCTGCGATTTGCTTCTTCCTTTCTTCGTCAATCGCTACTGTCACATCAACAGTGCTTTTCGTCTCGGCTCGCTCTGAGAACTCCTCTTTCCTTTTTGATTTGAGGTATTTAATTGCAGCATCTAGTTGATCAAGATTGGCCACAAAGGTGTTTCTGGCTCTAAGTACAGGTCTTTGCCTAATACGCTCCAGTCGTTCAAACAGCTTAGGATTTTTCTCTTTCCAATTATAAATCGTCTGAAGTCCGACATCTAAGTAATATGCGATTTCACGCATAGAGGCGTCAAGAGCATAGATCTCCTCAAGCTTCTTGATATTGTCAGGTGTTAATTTTGACATTATTTTACTCATTTTTCTTGAGTAAAGTTGTTTTTTACTTGGTCTTGCCATAGAAGTTAGAGTTTAATTGATTTTGAGCCAGTGTAATCTTCCCAGCGTTTGATTTTACTTTGAAAAAGTTTATTTAAGTCTTCAAGCCCATGGGTTGTATACTTTAAGTTATTGGACTTCAGCTCATCCAGCTTTTGTAGAGCTAATTCTCCATACTGTCGGGCAATGTAAACTCTATGCTCTTCTTTCATACCATCCCCGATACCTTTTGAATTGCAAGGATAGCATTGAGCAGCACAGTTGGATTCATCCCATCGAGTGACAAGGTGGCCTCTGTTAACGTAATGGCCACAAGTCATTTCAGAGATTGGTAGGACAGTAGGGCAGCTGCAGCATTTACATAACCCATCGATTGAGTCTCTAAGCCTAATCCATTTACTGAATGTCGCATCAAGTTTGTTCTTGGCCGTTTTGTAGTTGCTCATCGGAGTAGACGAAATTTGTTAGATGGATTTTTTTGTTCGCCTTGATTTGGTTGTCAGTCAGGACTTTTTGTTGTATCTTTGTTGATTTTCTGCAGCGTCTACAGATCGCAGCCTTTAGCCTATGGTTAGATCGAATATATAGGCAAGGCGCATTGCAACAAATTGATACATAATACATCATAGTCGGGGGTCTTCGTTATTTATTTGATCTGGCCTGCCAAAAACATCGCCGATATAATGATTCATATCCAGCATGATCATTGATGCAGTTTGATAATCTGTTTTGCCATTTCCGCCCACATTGCTCAAAATCTGTTCATCTGTAGATATGCCAATGGCAACAATCACCCCTTTATTATTCGGAAAGGTTGCGTCAAGAGTTTTTAATAGATGCTCAAGAACTGGGTCTAATTGGGAGAGTCGGTCTAAATCATCTGCTGGAGTTGGCATTTATTTTAGTATTAGTAATTTTTTTGAGAAGTCAGGTGATAATGGCTACAAACCTCACATAAGTATACTCTCCTAGGAATCTTTTTCCTACTAGATCGCCTTTTCAAAATGTTTAACTGAGTCATAGCCATTTTTCGGGAAAGAAACTTTGTTTTTGTGCAGATACTATCTTTTGGCCTCATCCTTTTGGAAGTTGTTGGCAGGTTTAGTAGGAACATAGATTGAGGGATTTTTCATCATTTTTAAATCTCTAGCTGCCTGTCTTCGCTGTGCTCTAGTTTTGGCCTTTGCTTCAGTTGGTTTTTGAAAATCCATTTTTGATTTTTAATTAATATTTTACATGTCGATACTACATCAGCCAGAAATGTCCGTCAAATCGGCTTGATCGGGCGACTTTACTTTGGTCAAGATCTTAACAGTCAGGTTAAAGACTGCATCAATTAATAATTCAGATGAGCAAATATAGTAATTGTCCTCAATAAAGCCAAGCGCCTGCCATCCGATGATGGGCAAGCTACGATGCGGCGGTTTCAACCCCTCAAATTTATCCCCCATAACCTCAATTAGCTCTTGTAATGCAAAAGCTTTGACCCACTCATGCGCATAATAGTCGCTTTCGTAATCGTTGCCCATAAAGTAGCCAGTATCAGCATCATCTCGCATTAAGTGCAATTCAGTAGGATCGCCCTCTTTATAAGCCCATCCGCCATTTTCAATAATTTGAGACACACATAATTCTTTAAGTTTTTTGCTCTGTTTGTAGTTTGTGACTAAACGTTGTAATTCATTCATAGTTATTGCCGTTAGGCTTATATTATATGCCTTTTATCCGCATGCTTAGGAGGTGAATAACTTTTCAAAATAAATTCTTCCCAGAATGCCTTGTCTGGTTCTTCTGGAAGACTACTATTACCTAATGCCTCGAAAGCTTCTTCCATATAATTAGCAAGTGAATCTTGGAGAGCAAGCCAAGGAATTTGACCAGTTTTAATCTGTTTAATGTATTCAGCCTCTTTTAAAGGGAAGGTAATCGTTTGATTCTTGGATAGTTCAATTAGTTCAAAACAGCATCTAAAAGCATGGCTCACTGCTTTCCAATCCACACCCTCATTATTAGCTGCCATCCTAGACCTACCCCCATATTCTTGGTCAAACTTCCTCAGTGGAACTAGCATATTTTTAATTTGGAGTTTATCTTGAAAACATTTGCCTAATACATCTAAGTATTTTTCGTGAATTGGAGAAAGCCCATTAGGCCGCTCATTATCGACCTCTCTAATTTTAACATACTCTCCAAGCTGTAAATCTTCAAAATGTTCTCCAATAGTATTTTTCTCAGGAAACTGCTCAAAATATTTAATCACTCTTTGCAACTCAGCTAATCTAGCTCCCTTTAGACCATATTTGGCGGTTTGTTGTCTAATGTAACCTAAAAATGGTCGTACGTTTTTACTCAATAACTTTGGGCAATTATTAACAATAAATTCCCATTCAGGGCTGCTAATTAACCACATATTTTTAGGGGCAAAAATCATGTCTAAAGCATAGGTCTGCCCAGCCATAGCATCTTTCAGATATTCTCTTAACTCCTTATATTCAATATCTACATCATCAGGAGAATTCCTGTACCCAGCGCTACTTTTTTTAGAATCTTCATGAATTGTCGCCTTGTCTCTTTTAAGGATAATGTCACTTAGTTCTGCTTGATATACTCCTTTATAATCTAGGTCACTTTGAGGCGTGTTAGTGCCATATAGATGACTTCCGAATTTTATTTTAAACAATAGTTTCATATTTTTAATTAAAAATTACCATACGCTACTTGAAAACAGGGGAGGTTTAAATCCTCTCGCCACATCTTAACCACCGAATCTCTATCGTCAAGTACAAACTCAACTTGATATTTGCCCTTAACATACTGGTCATACAGTTCCTTCTTAACGATAGTATCTGAACGCGTGTCTTTTTCTGGACGCATATAGACGAACTCATTTGGAACACCATAATGGCCTAGCCACTTGATTGTCTCCTCTCTACAGACTGTATCACGGCCACTAAAAACTAGAATTGTGTAATGATTTTTGAGAATGTTGATTAATTGAACTACAGGATAGTTTTGAGAATCTATTTGCACCTTGTGCCATTCAAAGGGGCCACGATCGCCTCTGATTGCAAGTGTCCCGTCAATATCAACAATGATAGCTTTATTTAATTTTTCTCCCTCAGTAGTATGCTTGAGATGATCTGAGTCTGGGCAACTTTCTTTATTCATTGTTTATTAATTAAAGATTGTAATTTTTCAATAGCTTTTTCTCTAGCTAATTCATAACCAGATTGATAATAAGTATGGATACTTTCGTCTAAAGAGTTGATATTTTTGACTGCTTCGATGGCCTCCTCCAAAGTCTCTTTGCGGGTTTTAGCTTGTTGTTGGTGGAGGAGGGAATTAATATCATCTAATAATTGCTCATAATCACCGCATTCAAACATTGCCCCGTAGTAATGAGTCCATTGTGACGCATTCTCCCACTCAATAATCCCTTGCTGGCTTTGTTGTTCTGATTTGTCTTTATTCATAATTTTAAATTTAATAATTATTTATAGCCTAAAATATCTTTTATTTCTCTGGCTACTCCGTCAATTCTTCCGTCATCTATAGCTTCGGCAATTACAATCAAAGCTGTTTCTATTTTCTGTATTTCGATTGGTGGCATAGTTTTAAATTAAATAATATCGATAATCTACAATTCGGTGGCGGCAAGGTTTTTACTTGCAGTCTCGTGCTCCGTTTCTACACTGAGCGAGATAGTTTTCAGAAGTGCTTTTTAGGCCTATTCTGGTAGAAGTTCCTATGCGGCTGTACACTCCGCCACACCACCAAGCTATAGATTAATTTTAGGAGCCCCAACAGATGTTTTGCATCCATAGCCGCTAAGCTAATCGGTTTGAAGATTTGTGCGCAGCTCATCGGTCAAACCTAATTGGGGCATACGAGCCAGTTTGTCCACTTAGCTCAGGTGGTCTAGGGGCAAGGATTTATGGTTTCTTGGGGAATAATTTTTCTAAAATCGCTTCTCTACTTAGACGATTTATTTCAAAGTCAATTGCTTGTTTCATATTATAGTTGCTGGCATAACTATCCATCCAATCTTTTGTAGCTTTAGCACACTCTTCTTTTAAAAGATTTTTGCGGGTTAAGTAGTTCAGGATTTTCGTAAATATTTCCTATTACTTCATAATCACTTAGAGGGTAGCCAAGATCCCAACAACCCAGATCGTTCCAAGTGACAGCGCAAACTGCTTGTGATTCACCCCTCCAATAAAAACGCAAAATATCTTTCTCGAAAACCTCTTTCCCATTCTTATCCTTTAGGTCCGTGTACTGCATTAAGTGAACTTCAAAGAGAGAAGCCATAACAGGTTGCTCATCTATTGAATGAGGATATGCTGTTCCAGGTTTGCCACTAAAAGTAACAAAATCATAGTCACCTGGCAGTATCATTCTTTGTCTTATTTTATCCCAAGCTCTAAATTTAATTTCCCTCATTTTGTTTTTGGTTATCGGATAAGATCATTTCAATTTTTCGTAGACCTTTACCTGGTTGAGAATAAACGTGCATCAGATGAGGGTATCTAGTAGCTACAGGCCCAGACTGAAATTCAAATATTCCACCATTTGAGCCTACATCTGCCCAGGCGGTAATTTTCTTTTTATTATTTCCCCTCTCCACAACTCGGGCGGCTTCAAGAAGCTTGTCAACATGAGTAATAAGTACCATCGCTTCTTCATCTGGATGCAATTTTGTCCAGCTACTTAAGAGATTCTGCGCTTCTTTTAGGGTCATTTTTTTCATAATAAATTTGCGATAAATTGTAAAGTTTCTTCTGATTGGTCTTTGACTGGTTTGGAGAGGTCGTAGTAATTTAAAACCGTTTCCTCTTCACAATCAGCCGCATTTGTTGCAAGTAAAATATCTTGTAGGGTTGGCTCGTGGCCGAGGATTTCAAACTCAGAATCGCTCAAATATCTCATTGTATTATCTTCTTTGCTTACAATTGCAAAATTATTTTGGCCAGAATATATACCGCAAAATAAACCTTTCATAGTTTTAGGCATGCTTGTGTATTTGTTGATTGTCATTATCACCTCGCACCCAAACGAAAGCTCCATCAGCTTTGGATTTGCCTTCAGGCAAGCGGCTTTGATTTTTTCATAGTTTTTGTTCATTGGATTTTACGTTTAAAAAGTAGGTTTCCTCTGTCAATACTTACAAACCGCCAACCCTGAGATACTGCGGATTCTATAATTTTAATCAGCTCAGAAATATTTTGGAATTCACTAGGGAAATAACGGTACTCAAAGACTTTATTTGTCATTTGATTTTGGGTAAATTAATTTGTCCCAACTCTTTGCTAGCTCGGTGTAACTGATTTTGTCAGGGTGTTTATTGTTAAATTCGGTCTTACTTGTGTGAGCAAAAGCTCTGATTACAGCCCACATTATTACCCTTGGCGGTAATAGATAGGCGACATTAAGTGCAAGTGCGTTTTTTATATCTTCAATCATTTGATTTTGGGTTAAGGATTAGTTGAATTAAAACTGTTGTGTACTCTCGTCTCCCACCACAAGCATCAAGTAAATTCTGTGCTACTTTTAGGTCTTTCATAGATTATTAAGTTATTAGGTGTCTTGGGATTCATCTGGGATAATTTGTTTGAACAGGTGGGGGCCTACATCAAGGCAGGGTTTGATGCTTTACCCCCCCAAGTAGTTTAACCTCTTTTCGGAGGTGGGATTAATTATCATAAACACTAACCCCACCATCCTGAGCTTGGATTACTTTGCCAAGTCTCATTGAAGCGTCTTCAAGGTGACGATATGCAAGCATTATATTAGCTTTCGTTTCACCTATATCAGCGCCCTCTTTATGTGCATGAAAATCACTCATCATGCCTTTAACTAAGGCTGCTAGTTCTTTAGCTTTTACTCTATTCTCAATTGCGAACTCTTCTACTGTTAGTGCTCTTTCTACTGTCATGTTGTTTGCCTTTCGGCTTAAATTACTAATTAGGTTTAATAGCATCAAGCATCTTCTGGGCTGCGGCTGTAGCTTCTTCTGGGGTTCTAAAACACATGCCAGCAGCAATGTGATCTTGGTTAATTTGGCGACCGCGCCCCACATGCCAGCAATAATGGTCAGCATCACCCCAATGAATATAAGGAGTATAATAATTCTCCCCCTCCATCGGCTGCCAAGGTGTGTCTTCGACTTCGAGTTGGTAGCCATAGTCATTCAATTCATCTAAATTAAACCAAGAAGGCATAACCCCTCTAATATCTAGTTGTTTTAGTGCTACCAGCAAATCTGGTTTAGCCCAAACTTTGTATCTATATTCACCGTCACTGAGTACATCCCCAACCTTAATCTGATCAAGGCTGGTTATTTTGATTAATTTTACCATTGTGAATTTTAATTAATATGTTTCCAAGTTTTGTAGGTTTTCATTGTAATTTAATTAATAATTTTTATCGGTTTTAACTTTTTAACTCTGATCTTAATTCCACCATCTTGAGCTGGAATAGCCACTATATCACCCATATCTACCTCACACTCTAAGACAGTGCTGCCCCAACCCCTAGCAGCCTCAATAGTAGGGCAGACATGTAGCCCTGGCATACATTGAGCTGCTACAGAGAATGAACAAAGTTTTTCACTTGTTGTCTTTCCGATTTTGTAGGTGATTTTTTTATCTGAAGTTGAAGACTGGAGGCCATTATTAACGCCTTTATAGACGATAATTTTCGTGCCAACTTTTTTAATTTTGTATTTTTTAAGCCATTCGTTAACTGTTAATCCATCAAAGTCCGTAGAGCTCAGATTGGCAGAGCGCAGATCGGCATAGCGCAGATCGGCATAGCTCAGATTGGCAGAGCTCAGATCGGCAGAGCTCAGATCGGCAGAGCGCAGATTGGCAGAGCGCAGATCGGCATAGCGCAGATCGGCATAGCTCAGATTGGCAGAGCTCAGATTGGCAGAGCGCAGATTGGCAGAGCGCAGATCGGCAGAGCTCAGATTGGCAGAGCTCAGATCGGCAGAGCGCAGATCGGCAGAGCGCAAAACTCTAGCCAAGTAATTGATGAATTTGGTGATTGCATAAACCCCAATGCCGCAACCTAGGACGGGCAATATATAATCACCAAGATGGCGGTGCAGAAACAAGCCGACTAAGGCCCTAAAGATTATCTCATCAGATGCTTTCCTGGTCTCATCAACTGATCGAACAAAAAACAAATCCTTGGTGAGATTGAATTCTCTTGCTTGTGTCCAATCAAAATTCTTAGCGAGAATTGCATCAAGGCCACCATCAGGGGAGAACTGAGGATTAGAAGCGGTGACAATCCTGGCTTTAGGATTTTGCTTCTTGATCTCAAGAATATCGGCACAAACAACTTCTATATCTACATAATTAGATACGATATTTGCAGCCTTAATTTGATCTATGAAGTCTTTGTTAAGGTCACAGATAATAATTTTTGGTTTATTCATTTTTAGTTAATTAATTGGCTGTGGGTTCTCTTTCAACTTCTGGAGCCTCAGCCCCACCCCGTGTAAAGTCTCATCTACATCAAGATTGAAAGCTCCTCCTGTTTCGTTTAACTCCTCTCGCATTTGCCAGACTATTTGCAGGATATTCCTGAGTTCAGCTTGGCGCATGACTAGGGTAGTGTCTTTGATCATGTCTTGAATATCAGACTCTAGTTGTTTGATTGATTCATTCATCAGCTGAAGATAAAATTGATGATAAGTAGCCAATAGCAGAAAATAAAATCATTGCAGATAATTGGAGTGGAGACAAGTCGTCAAAAAAGCATTTGTTTAATGTGACTCCAAACATGAAAGCGAGTGATAGATAGATCGTCCACAATGGCAGCATATTTGCTGACAAAATACTTGAATTTTTCATAATTATTTTTGTTATTAATTATTACACCTATATATTATCATAGCCTTGTGAATTAAATCAAGGGCTAATTGTGACTTTTTAGTGAATTAAAGGTCAATTTTGTTTGACATACTAAGGCTATCAACCGTTTCTTCAAGAAAAGAAGCTGATACGCCTCTTATGAAGTGCCTGATACAGGCTGTTAGAACAGCATATTCAAGCACTTCATAACTCACCTCTTCCCCTATATCTGAGGCGTAGAGAACGGCCAGTTCGTAATAAGCCTGCTCCTCTAGTCCCATATTACAATGATGTGATGTCATTTGTTCTCACTGGACATGCTGTCCCCTCGCAAGGCAAATTAAGCTGACCGAAGAATGTCTGGTGGCCACGAGCCTGTCTAGAGAAGCAGTACATGATAGGCAATCCTAGTTCATGCGCCTTTTCTAGCCAAACTCCGCAATTTTCGCTTGGTGATGGTTGTTCAGCGAATGTGACTGGCACAAATGCCAAGGTTAGCAATACAATGCTTATTAACTTTTTCATATTTTTACCCTTTCGGGTGGTTAAAAAATATTTATTTAAATTTAATTCCATATTTCCCAAAATCACTCCACACAAAGAGCCACAGCAGTGCAGCCAAGCCAATTATAGGGGTCGCCCCCACCGCTGCACTTAGGAAAGCCAATTCTCTATCTTCTTTGACATCAGTGAAATCGCTTATATCACTGTATTTATTCCTGAAATAGCCGAATACTAACCCATAACTCAAGATGCTCTGGAGTGCGGACATGAGTACAATAATTGTTGTCATTTAGATTTAGTTAGTTTGTCGGACTTATTATTACATATTTCTAGTATTTGTGTGAAGGAGAATTCTGGAAATCTTCTTCTGATTTGAATTATATTCATTCCCTTTTTAGCCCACTCTCTAATTTGTTGTTTTTTGTTTTCCATGTTTATAGTTTTATATATTTTCCTTTGTTCCATTCGTCTATTTTAGCCTGCTCCTCAAGATAAGTCTTAACAGCTTTGCGCCACTTTGCTGAAGGCTGCACAACATTCTTTTTGACAACAACCGTATATTCCACAGGATAATTCTGGATTAAATAGTCATAAGGATGAACTTTTTTTGTCGTCAACCTCCATTGTCTATAGATTTCGTCGATTTGGTAAAATATTGGTTTAATTTCCATTTTTTCGTGTGTTAAGATCTTTTTCTCGCAAACACGCCACTTCTTGCCCAGCAAATGCACCAGTGCAATTTCTCTCATAGACATAGCTTTGATAGGTGTTTTGTTCGCCAGTTAGATAGTCGTTATTCATCTTGAGCCTGTCAATTTCAACACTGTTATCAAAGGTAACTTTGAATTGGTTGACTAGAGCAGCCCATCCAATAGCTGCAGAGATAAGTATTAGTATGGCTATTGCCCAATCTACTTTTGACATAGTGTAATCATTTGTTTCTAATTTCATTTTGGGAAAATTATAAGGTTTTTAATTTTAGCGCCATTTCTTCTGTTATATCCGCAAAACGCTTTTTTACCGCAGGACGTCTGCCAATCTGGTTTATTGTAGATATTAAGATGATACTGTGCTATCTCCTCAAGACTCATTTCTTTGGCTAAAATCTTGTTGATTGTTGCTTTGTGGTAGTAGGAGTTAAGGCCAAAAGAGTAATCCCAGCTACCATCTTTATTCTTATGGGGGTGCTTGAGATAGGGATTAAACGAGCCATTCTCTGCTGCCATTGTTAAGATGAAATCTCTATTTCCTTTTGACACCTTCCACATAACTGACAACATGTCTTGCTCTGTTTTTCCTTTCCATTTTCTGAAGACGGGGGTGTCCGTAGGATTATTATCAGCCAAGTCCATATATAGATTATCAATCCTGATAGCACCACCCCTGTCAGCCAGATTATTAGGAATTTTATCATCTGTAATTCTGTCATCATTTTTAGTTTGGTTAATATCGGTTTTCGGCTTACCGCTGCCTATAAAAAAGAAAGTGGCATAAAAGTAGGGGCGGCTGCATTACAATCAAGAGCGCTAATTTCTGCCTGCGTGCGAGAATAGTCTTTCCCACCTGCGTCAGCAAAATCACGTTGTGCTTGAGCATAAGCCTTTTGGCTTTCGCAAACCTGCACTAGAGCATTTTGCCCCGCTAATTGAGAACCCTTCCAATCATCACTCGCCATGTCTACCGACTGTTTTAATTGATCTAAACTAAGCTTTTCCGCTTTTGCAGCATTGGTATTCCCGCCCATTAGCCAAAGAGTAGAAGCGAATAATCCGATAGTGAATACGAATGCGATTGGCTTGGCATACCACTTTTGAGCAAAATTATTGATGTTTTCTTTTGTAATTTTCATAGTACTATTTTTGTTATTAATTATTTGTAGATCGCCCAGAGACCGCAAATCATCGTGCTGACAATTAATCCAAGGGTGATCAGATGGAGCAATGTCCTTGTTGCTTGATGATTGTCTTTTTGCATATTTATTTTTGTTAAATAATATTTTTATAAATTAATTTGGTCGATCAACTGATACAGCTTAACAGAATTGCTACTCTCAAACTCAACTTTGAACTTCCCATCAAGCAGACCCTGTTGTGTACAACCGTTTTTTGTCAAAAACGCTACATAAGCCTTCTTTTTCTCCATTTTTGCCTTTTCAGCTGCATCATCTTCTGCCTTCTTTTTTTCTGCCTGGACTCTTTCGGCTTCTTTAGCGGCTTGAGCATCAATTATAGCCTGTTTTTCTGCCTGGGCTTTGCGCTCTGCCTCCTCCACCGCCTTCTTTTTATCTAATTCAGCTTGAGCAGCGGCCACTTCAGCATCAAGTTTAGCCTGTTTTGCTGCTGCGGCAGCAGCTTCTTGACGGGCTAATTCAATTCGTTTTTCCTCTTCTAGTCTAGCTGACTCTTTGGCTAAAGCGGCTCTTTCAGATTCTATTTTAGCCTGTTCTTCAGCGATTTTTTCAGTATGTTTTTGATTAAAAAACTCCATAAAAGCAAGGTCATTAAGAACAACCAACAAACTGTCTTCAACAGATACGCCAATGCTGGCCAACTTCTCACGTCTGTAGGGCAATTGTTCTTCTCTTGCCTTTGCTAGTATTAATTGATCAATCTTTTCCTGCTTATCAATCATCATTGATTCTACAGGGTCGATGATGGCAATTAGCTCCTTTTCAAGGGAAATCACTTTTTTTTGAAATTGTAAAGCTTCTTGTCTTAGTGCCTTTCCTTGTTTAGTGACATGCACACGATGGCGCTTCAATTCTTTTCTTGCAGCATCAACAGCAGCATATCCATCTTTATCATCAACTCCTTTGATGTCGAGATTTTTGTACGAATCCGCTAGAGCAATGAGTTCTGCTTTTTTGGGTGAAAATTGTTCAATATTTAGATTTTCCATGATTATTTTGTTGTTAAAGATTTGTGAATTAAACGAGATGTGATCATTTTGAGCTTTTCTGTTTTATCATCATAAATGAAGACTAAATCATCAATATGGCTAACGAATTGTCCCGCTCTTTGCCCGTCTGGAATGTTTAGACCGTTATCAATGTCAAAGTCAGAGCGCAGAAGCTCTACATTAACAACTGCAGTCTGGTCGTTATCGACCAAGCTATAGCAATCGTCCTTGATTGAGTCCTCAATCGAGAGTTCATCCATCTCATCCCACTCAGTATGATAAGCACTACCATTTGTGAATATTGTTATCCTTGCGAACATAATTATTTTTGTTAAATAATGATTACGCCTATATATTATCATACCCAGTGAATTAAATCAAGGGCTAATTGTGACTTTTTAGTTACTTTTATACTTTTCAATTAATTCATGGATTTCAGTAAAATCTAGACGCAGGAGCTGCTCAGGCTGGACATTAAGAGCAATACAGATTCTAGCCAGCCTCTCAATAGAAGGCTGATGGCGTTGGGCCTCGCAATTATTAATGAACGGATGAGTGGCATTCACCATTTTTTCAAGCTTTGACTGCGAGATTGGCGGCTGCATGGCCAGTCTATGCGTTTTTATGTCATTCTTTATCAGCCTAATAACTGTTTTGAGTCCTTTTTCTCTGGTTTTCATAATTTATTGGTTAAATTCTTTCATTCTTAATTGCATCATAATTTCTTCTATACTTGGCCAAGGGACGTGAAGGCCAAATTTGTCAGATAAATGCCTATTAATTGTGCTGAAGATCTGATCGATCTCTGCCGTGGTTAGATCTGTAGTGCTCTCTTTCTCAAGCTGAGCTAGCTGAATTGGTCTCCATAGATGATTTTTGATCAAATCTTTGCTCCATGGAATCTCAACCCCTGGCTCTAACACCTTCGTCATATCCAAGCCGTGCTCATTAAGCATATCAGCTAAGTGCTGAAAATACAGATGCAAAGCCCTATTTTGAGTCATAGTCCTAGGGGATTTATTTTTTTGATTGCTGTCATGCTTGCAATGTTCGCAACTCATATATTGTCGTTAATTGGTATTGGATTATCAGGCATCTCCTGATTTAACTTTTGAAGTAAAAGCTTCATCGGTTTCAACCAATATTTTTTTGATCTTTTATTAGTTTTCAAAGTATCAGCTGCCTCAATTACTGCGCTATAAATCTTTTGATGCACAGAACATGATAGGCAAACACTCTCTGCTACTAACAATCTGTTAATTTTTGTCTGGCAGAATTTACAAAAATTTTCACGTTTAAGAACCATATTTTTGATTTAATTTTGATTTAATTTCCTCTATCTTCATTTGCCCCAACTGCAGGCCTTTCTCAATCTCTGAAAAAGCTTTTGTGGATGCACTAACCCTAAATACCAAAAGAGAATCCCTAAAGTTTGGATTGTAAGCAACATAATCTGTCCAAATCCTTCCAGTTATGAACATATTCATCTGCATCTGCCAAACATATTTTGTCTCGATGGCTTTCTCTCCACCGAGTAACAACTTGAGATGGTTAACATCATTATGACACTTGATCTCCACTAAACCAGAATCTCCAATGAGTCCATCTGGACTGCAGCCAGCAAAGTCGTTGTGCTCAACAAATCCTACCTGCTTGACTTGAGCATTGCATGTCAATTCGTACATTTCCCGTGCTGCTCCTTCTAATTCGTTACCCCTGTCCATGTTTGCATTGCTGTAATACTCTACTGCGCCACTGGATAAACCTGATGCCACAACTTCATAGATATATGTCTCTAACCCTTTCCCACAATTAGCGATCTCTTGAGCGTGTGAAGCTGTCATTTTCCCTTTGCGAATGGCGTGCCATTCTGGCGTTCCTTGTATAATATCTTGATATATTTTCATGTGTTTTTAATTAAAATTGCTTTTCCTCCAGCTTCCGCAATTGCATTGATCTTTCTGATGGCATCATATTCACTCTTGTAACCAGCACAGATCTCTCCACGCCTATATGCTACTATGGCCAGATCATCAGAATTGGCGATCTGTTCTTTTATGATACATGGTTTTAGGATTTTTATTTTATTTCCATTTTTTTATTTGGTTAGTTGTTTTTTTCTTATGCCGACATACTTGTCAAACTCCTTTCCTTTGCCAGAATTGGCTTTATAATATGCGGCCAAATCAGCCAGATTACTAATAGCATCAATCTCTTGTTTATATTTCAACTCTATATCAAGTGGTATGTCTAAGTCATAATTCTCATTGTCTTGTTGTTCAATATTTTCATAAATATCAGCAAAGTGTTGTTTGCAAGCCTTTTTTATGACAGTCTTTAAAGCCATTTCTTTTGGCCATGCTTTCCAAATGTAGTCAGTTTTGGCGACTTTTCGGTGTTTCTCTAAATCGTCTTTACCGAGAAGGGTTAGGAATTCGCCACGTTTATTCTTGATGACACAATACCCACCTATCACAGACTCTGGCTTTTGGTTGAACGGATCTTTGATTATATGTTCATATCCAACCGCGCCACTATCCTTTGATACCGAGAATGTGTCGCCAGCAAAAACTAACGAAACATCAACAGAACTTTCTGGATAGGCAAGCAGCATTTTGTTCTTATAAGCTATGTAGTCGTAGGAGATTCCAGTTGACTGCAGGGTGACATGCTCGCCATCGAATACCAAACCATCTTTTGCAACTCTCTTGTATAGATCGGCCATGCTTTCCGCTGTCTTCGACTTCATCCAAGGGTTTTTTGATACCCCAGATTTATCCTTCTCGTTCAGAATTCGGATGCAGTAAGCAGCGAATTTCTCGACTTGCTCTTGAGGGTACTCGCTCAGAAGAGCTATAATTGATTCTTTTGTCATGGCGAAAATTTGTTAAATATTAAAGCTTGTCATCATCCTCAGTTCTTTCATCGCTTACTTCGTCAGTAACCCAATGAGGGATAGGTAGATGAAGATGAGCCGCCGTAATATACTTAGGGACTGTAGAAGTCTGTCCGCAGCCACAAGCACAAGAGATAACATGGTTATATTGATTCATAATTATTTTTGTTAAATAATGATTACGTTATTATATTATCATGCCCTGTGAATTAAATCAAGGGCTAATTGTGACTTTTTACTTACTTTTTCGCCATTTTTGCAACTCTCTAGCTCTTTCTGGGCTAATAACATCCTCAGTTTCTGGCGGTTCGTAGGCATTTGGCAGCTTCTGAACTCGAAGTATTACGGTACTATCAGCAAACTTGGCAAAAGCCTCCCTCCATTCATGAATAGTTACCTCTTTGGAATTAATGTAATATTTTCTACTCATGCAAAGACATGTAAGCTCTCCAAACCTGCTCACCAATACGGCGGCGCTTAGCAACAGACCAAATTGTGGGCAAGTAATTCCTTTCCTGCACTTTTCTTCTGCAACGCTCAATCTTACTGATCATTGATATTGCTTCGCCATCATTGAGGGGTAAATAGTAATTATCAGCTCCCAACAGAACAGCTAACCTATTGGCATAGAACTTCTTAAAAAGCAGTCTTATTAGGACAAAATCATAGTTCCTAGCCTCTACCGATTCACTCAAAATTACCTCTACCTCTGTCATTAGTTTCGATATTTTTTTTGACATAAATTATTTTTGTTAAAAATATTGTTTTAGTTCTTTTAGTTTTTCATAGCGCTCATAGTAATCATGGCCATCTGCAATTAACTTAATATCAGCTTTTTGAAGCCGCTTTACTTGGATAACATCTGGCACATCCAATTTTGTCAAGTCCTCTCCTACGCTTGCCGTAGGTGTTAAACAAACATGTAAATTTTCCGTATTTTGAAGTACATCTTTTAATACTTCTTCTTTGAATTGTTTGAACTCTCTAATTATTTCCATGATTTTTGCAAAGATTGTTTCGATAAATTATCAGCAATCTGATTTTTCCATCTGGGAATCCAAATAAAGAAAGCTGCATCAAAATCTTTTGCCAAGTCCAAGACTAGGTTTTGTAGTTTATCCATTCTGTCGTTCTGATACTTAGCCTTGGGTCTATGTCCAAGTGCTCTGTTGACTACAATCTGGGAATCCAGATAAAAAGTAACTTCTTTTATTCCCTCAAGGCTTGCCCACTTCATTGCAGTGATTAAAGCCCAGAACTCGGCTTCGTTATTTGATAAAGCCTCAATTCTATTAGAATAAGAGAAATCTTTTTCTTGGCAATAAAATCCAATACCACAAAACTTAACCGTTCCCAGTTTGCCATTATGTCCTTCTGTCGCTCCATCTGTGTATATTTTTATCATTCTATTTTTGTTGTTAAAGTGTAAAAATACTAAATTATATTCGATAGACCTAATCTCTCTATGTTCTTACCAGCTTCAGATTAAGCAACGGCTGGAAACGACCGAGCAAGCTTCGTTGTTTGTATTAACCAAACAATTAGAAACTTTAATAAGCACACTCAAAGTGGCCAGAAGCAAATCTTACTTCCGAACCTTTGGTCGTATACTGAGAGATTAGTTGTTAATGAGCAGTAACTATAGTTGATTCTTGCGAAGCCCCGTCATGAAGTAGCCGTGTGGTATCCGCCGCCATTGATTCGTCATGGAGTGAACCATGCACCGTTTTGTCCCTCTACTCAATGGTACGCAGGTAGAGAGCGGTGGTAGGGCTTTATGTTCCCCAGTCAGGATGCAAATTAACATACTGGCTGCGAATCACAAAACAGAAGTTTTTACAACCTCTTGCCTTTTAATCAGAAATGGATTAGAATGCTTTCGGTTGTTGTCAAACCAATAATACCCCATTAGATTTAAAAAGTCAAATGGGGTTGTTTTTTTGTTATCGTTGTAGTAATATCTGGTTATCCTTATACTGAGGATTATTTTTGTTACCAAAAAACCCCTTACAAATCAAAGGGGCTTTTGGTTTTAGCCTTAATTAAGGTAGAAGTGTGTCTCGAGTTCCAAGGAATAAGACCAGTTCATCGATCTCTGGAGCTAGATTATTCAATCCAACCTGTGCCGCCACTTCATGCCCCTGCTCACAAAGGAAAATGAGTGCTTTTGTGCGAAACCTGAGTGATTCTATACGCTGTTTAGCTTCAGAATCCTCAGTCTCCAAGCTGTCTAGTAGATGATCTACCTGTTTCGTCAATTGTAGAGTATTCATCATTGTTGATTAAGGGATTAGTCTTCTCCACAGCGTTTACGGCTTTATACACCCCCAGCACTGCGCCTAAGATGCCCAAACCGATTGCTCCATCTACTTTGTCAGCGAAGATCATCACAACGGTAATAGCGGAGAATATTAGGGTTAAAATGAACTTCCTAGATTTAAACTTAGATTGTTTCATGATTATTTCCTTATGAAATGTGCGCTGCCAGTCACTTCAGATTTTTTGATGGTGATTAATTTGCCAGTCCAAGGGTCTGCTACTACATAACCCCCAAACAGTGATCTGCGCACCAAAGCAACCCAATGTGACATATTCCATACCTCCAGTATCACTGCTTTATCAGGGTCTTTGAGAGAATCTTCGATACGCACTGGGTCGAACGCATAGACCCTTTGAGTGAATTTGAATGTAGCAAAGTCTATTGTATTCCAGAGGATTTTTCCTTCAGAGTTGTACTTAATATTATGGCTAGCTGCTACTGATGGCAATGTGAAACATTTAAAATAATCTGAAAGCATACAAATAGCTGTTGTAGTGCAGCCATAGCGCCCTAAAGTAAGGGTGCTTGGTAGCATTTTTATGCTTGACCAACGGATGTCTCTTTGAGAAAGTAATATCATAATGTATAAATTTTTATGGATAAAAGAAAATTAAAAGAAAGTTTTTTAGTTGGATGGGGTAAGCGATTTAAAATGGAATGCCTTATTTGCAGTAAAATATTCGTTATAACTACAGCTTTGTACAATAGTGGCCACGGGACTTATTGCTCTAAAAAATGCTCTTATCAGGGACAATGTAAGTATCACAAACATCCTCGATGGAAAGGCGGAAAAATCAAACGAAGTGGATATTGGTATATTAATATGCCGTCCCATCCTTTTTCTGGTAAACAAGGCTATGTTGCGGAGCACAGGCTTATTATGGAAGCGCATCTTGGCCGTTATTTGGTTCATTCTGAGGTTGTTCATCATATAAATCATGACAAGATAGATAATAGATTGAGTAACTTAGAATTATGCTCTTCTCCAGGCCAGCACAGTTTGACTCACCACCCAGAGGCTTTGCAAAAAGCTACATTGGCGTCAGTAAAGGCAAATGACAGACGCAGGAAGTCTAAAACTCTAGTTGATTTTTAAATTAACAGCAGCAATCGGTTGAGCCACAGTCAGAACATTTCTTTTTCTTCTTTGCGGTCTTTGAAGGCTTTTTAAAGCCAGTTTTGCCTTTACTGTTATTAAGCTTTGATTGATAAGTTCCCATAGTTTTTTGGTTAAATGATATGGTTTTAAAATTATTTTAACACTACATCTTCCGTGAATGTTATGCGGTTATACATCAAGCCTTCTTTGATTGAGCCATCTGTATTCAAATCAATTCCACTGGATTTTAAAATCTTAGGAGTAGCTTTTTTGGTAGGAAATAACTTCCCCTTTTTCTTCATAATATAGCCACTAGAGTCAACTGTGCCCTCAGGTATTCTGGCATAAACTTTGTCAACCGCCTTCGTTTTGATTCTACCTATTGGTGACATTTCCTCTGGTTCAACCAGTGATTTGACATTTGTCGGACTTTTAGATATGCTCTGATCAGATTTAACTTTCTGCATGTTATTAACACTTTTTGGCATTGTTTTCGCACTTTGGCTAGGCGCAGTTTTATTTGATTGAATCGCCGATTCTATTTCAGCAGCATGGGCTTTGGGTACTTTGCCACTAAACTTCTCCATCAAACCTTTAACTCCAGCCATTGGAGATTTAAATTCGGCTTGTTGCAATGCTCTAGCCAAATATTCACCGCCTAACATGCCGACAACTGGCCCTATAATTGGAGCGCTCTTCACTGTTGAACCAATTAATGCCCCTGCTGTTCGAGTGGCATAGTTTCCAATGCGCCCTCCAACAACCTTAGTGCCATTAAGTTTTTCCGCATAGTTTTTAGCTGATAATAATTCGCCTTGCTGACGCAGCAGCTCTCTAACAGACATGTCGTCTACCGCAGAATAAACATGATCACGGGCGACATTACCAACTACCCTGCTGACATCTTGTGTATCAGGAGACCAGTCTTTATTCGCCACTTTTCTGATATTATTTAGCTCGGCCACATCAATAGTGTCGCCATAGGAGTTTTTATAATCGTCAAATCTCGTTTCAAGTTTTTTGACCGTTGAGCTAACTGAGCCAGAAGCCTTCAGCTCAGGGTCAGCTTTGATCTTAGCAATTGCCTCCTCTTTGAGAGTGTCCACACTGTATCTCTTCCCTGTGTTCTTCAACTGTGAGTCTATTTGATCATCAAGCGTCTGAACGCCCTGCCTAATTTTGCCAAGAGCGCCCTCCCCATTGCGATAATCACCCATTTTTATAGTCCCATCTTGAATTTCTGGATACGCATCAATTTTTGATAAAGTATCAATTGGGGTGACTGTCTTTTGTGTTCCATCCTCTAATTGATAGCGCTTGGTATTCTCCTCGAATGCTTTATTTACAGTTTTAAGTCGTGTATTTTGTCTTCCCAGTCCTTTGTTCATAGCCTCTGCCCGCAAAGTTGCGGCGTCTTTTTCCATAAAATCTTTTAGGCCGACTTTTTCACCGAAAAACTCTGCACTGCTTTTTAGAGCTTTGCCAGCTTCTTTGGCTACTAGGCCAGCCCCTTCCGATGCCGCTGCGGCCGTCCTACCTGTTATAGTGGTAGGGGTTTTGATAGCTGCTTCATATTGACTCATTAATTTTTGAGCACCTGCAACATCTCCGTTTTTAATCATTTCTGGAATTTTTGAGGCCAACTCTGTTTTAAGCGCCTCATTTGCTTTAACTTTGCCTGCATCCTCTCCAGTTTTAAGCAACATCAGATTAAGCAAATTGCCCACCCCTTCATCGATACTAGCCTCTTGCTCTGGACTTAGCTGAACTCCACTAGCTTTCAAAGCTTCTTTAATTTTGCCAGAACCAGTAGTGATAATTGGCTTCATGACATGGTCATTTACCGCTTCCATAGCCTGTTCGCCTCCAGGCACAGCTTTAATAGTTGCACTAGCAGGAGAGAAGGCTGACTCCAGTGTCCCAGAAACAAAGTTTTGTACCCCCTCACCAGCTGTCTGCGCTCTTTCTGCTGGTGTCAACTCCTTCATATCAGCTGCGGCCTGTTCTTTTGATTTCAAGCCATAAAAAGATCTAAACCCTTCTAGGCTGTCAGTATTGCCACTAACAGCAGCTCCGACTTTCTGGACACCTTCTGCACCTGTAAGGACTCCACTTTTTACCCCCTCGGCAACATTTTTTGTCAACTCTTCGCCTGGCCTTTTCAAAATATCCATAGTAGCAACTGAAACATTGCCAGCCATAGATTTAGTATCTTTGTCAGACATATTACTGTCTGGAACAATGCCCTTGGAATTGAGATATTCAACATCCTTTGCCCTAGCATCGATCGCTGCTTGTTTGTCTGCTGCACGTTTTTCATTTTCCGCCTGCATCTCTGGAGTGACTTCGCCAATTTGTTGGCCTAGATTAGCAAGGCCTTTGCTGATTTGCGGAGCTTTCTCTGCCAGCTTTTGTCCTAAGCTCCCAACATTGCTGGCCAAGTTGGCAGGGTTAAAAGCCCCGAATGTTTTTTTTGCCACCTCGCCAGCTATATTAGCGGCTGGAGCAGCTGGCTCTGGACTTCCGTATTTATTGCCGTATTTGGCCGTGATGCCTTTAACTGCAGTGCCTTCATCAAGGTCGCCACTATTGAGGCCTTCAGCAATTTGCTGCCGTTTCTCCTTAGGGATTGATGGGTCGGATAGATAACTTGTAATTAGTGAGTTTGCCATATTTTTTAAAATTCATATTTTGTTAAAGCATGTTCTTCTGGGACAATGTATTGCCCTGTGGCGGCATGATGATCGTCAACCAATGAGCGACCGAAGTCTAGGAATTGCTTAGTGAAATCCTGAGTTTGGTCTTTAGCTCCGAGGTTTTTGAGTCCGTTTAGTTGGCTGTTCATATCTGAATAGCTTTCAAATGCACCTTTTGACAATATACCAACCTTCCTATCAATATTTTCTGCTGCATCTGACTTGATTAGGTCAGTCATCTCTCTAATTTCACCTAGATTCTTGTCGAAAGTTGGCATTGAGTCTTTTAACATTTCAAGTTCACCAACTGATGCGCCCGCTCCAGTGATAGCTTTACGATAGGAGTTGAAAGCTTGATCAAGCCTAGTTTTAAGTTTAACAGCTTCTTGAGGACGTTCTAGACTAAGTTTTTTATAAATCTCGCTGATTGAATTACCAACTAAACCAGTGTCCATGCCCGCTTTTTCAAATTCGCTCAGAGCCGAATCTAGCTTGCCGTATGAACTATCCAGCGTTAAAGCATCCTCAAAAGCAGTCCTTTCTCCTGCGGTGACATTCTCAAGCAGGGCATTGTATACAATGTTCTTTGCTGATTTGCCGTCACCACTAGCTATGGCCTGCGCTAAATCCGCCTTTTTTCTTGCCACCGCTTTCCCTCCCTCTGCTCCACCAAAAGTATTCTCAAGCACAGTTCCAGCCCAGTTATACTCAGGCGGAAGCCCTTTTTCTGGAGCGCCTTGGCCAGGCAGGAAGCCCTGATTTTTAACCGCAGCAATATATTTATTCTGTTCTTCGATGTTTTTGAACTTCTCGCCCATTGCATCAGCATTTTCAAGAATTTGCTTGTTAGTTAAGCCTGATACTCCCGCCCCAGTTGAGACAATCGCTTTTGGTGGGACAGCCCAGCCAGTAATATCAGCGAATGGAATTGAATGCACCAGAATTTTCTCATCACTTCGCCAATTTGAGTCTTTTACAAGTGCGTTTTTCGGATTTTTTGGGTCTGGTTCTAAATAGATGCCAGTATGGCCGTATGGTGCTGATTCTCCAGTCACAGGCATGACAAATGCCATCCCTGGAGTTGGTGGAGTCTGACCTTCCCCGAAGCCAACTTCTGGGTCACAGGCTTTTAACTTGTCATCATAAGAGTCAACCATGACACCCTTGCCGAATACTTGGTTGACAAAGTGGCCGCATTGTCCGCCTTTTTGACCTGGCTTTGCGCCTGCAATATCATATTTGCCTGTATCAGGATTGATATAGGTTTTATATCCGCTTCCAGATGAAGGTGCTAGGACTGCGCCTGGGTCGAGACCATTGTTTATCGCATCGATATAGACTTGTTGACGGGCATCATCAGTTTGTGCGTATTGATATTGTAATTTCGCTGCAGTTAAAGGGTCATCATAATCAGGAGAGCCAAAGGCCGCAAGTTTGAAAGCTGCAATAGTCTCTGGTGAAGCTCCTTGGTTAATTAGTTTGGTTAAAAATGCAGTATTTTGAGCTGCTGTAGTAGTTAATCCGTTCACTTGATCAGCGAGATCTTGTTTAGCTTTATCAAGCTTGACCTGCCTTTCTTCTGGCGCAAGATTTTTGTCCGCCTGAATAGCATTAACAGTCGTATTATAACCAGCCGCAACAGCCTGAAGAAATGGGGCTTGAACGCCAGTAGCCTGTGCAGTTGATTGTATAATTTCTGGAGTGATTGGAACTCCTCCAGTATTGAGAGTCATGAATGTATTCACCGCACTTGCCATCCTTTCAGACGCTACTTTTTGGGCATCTGTTGTAGCCTGTGCCTGAACAGTCTTAGCTGCAGCATTGAGGACAGTAGGGTCAACGCCATATTGAGCAGCAATTTTTTCTAAATCTTGAGGCGAAGCTCCTTGAAGTACTCCACTTTCGGTTAAGCTTTTGACTGTTGTTAGTGTCTGCTGATTTGCTAGAGCAAGGGCGTTGGTATAATCAGTTTTTGATTTCTGTATTGCCATTTCGGCATTCGAAAGCTGCTTGCTGATAGACTCTACAAGTTGATCATTGCCAGAAGTTTGAGCTTGATCTAATTGTCTTAACAAGTCATTTCTTTGAGCTTGGGCAGATTCTAAACGGATTTTATTATTCTGAATCTCCTTATTCATGGATTCAGTGAATTCATTTTTTAGAGCGGCTGCACCGCCAGCTACTGCGCCCTCTCTATTTTGAGCGAAACTCGTATTTGTAGCTGCAATTGAACCTTTTGCCTGTTCGTTGAACTTCTCTGCTTCGGCTCTATCAAGAGCGTCTCGCCTAGCCATCTCTTGCTGGGTAGCAGTTTTAGCAGCCTCTTGTTCAGATTTGAATTTTGTAACAACTTCCTGAATTGTCGAAGCACCTTTTTTTAGCCCGTAATCCGTAGCTATTTTGTTCTGATCGGCCATCTGCTTCTCGATGTAGGCCTCTTGTTCAAGTCTAGCCTGCTTATCGAGATCAGCTACTGTTTTAGTTGTCTCTTTGGCAATTCCTACTGTAGGTGTTGGGCTGTTAAGTGGATTCCCTTTTGTAACAGTTTCCTTCGCCCCCATAGTGGCATTTTTGAGCAATGGAGCATTGCTATTCCCAGAGCTCGCTGACTGCATAGTGTAGGTTTGGCCATTGCCAAGTTTAACATTTTGCCCAGCCATGTTAGTGGGCGGGGCAGCTTTTATCGGAGTATTGTTATTAACCGCTGGTGGTACAACGGGTTTTTGATTCTTGATTGTGCTCAATAATGCTTCAGCAGCCATAATTAATAATTGTTAATGTGACTAGGCGTAAACTTCCCAAAGGAATTGTGATGCAGTGTTACCATTTGTTATGGTGAGGGCGATATTAGTGTCATCAACGGCGATAGTCCCGACAAGACAGTAATTACCAGCCGAATCTTGTAGATGCACTACTTCAGTCGTATTGACATTAGCAGTACCAGTAGCACCAGAGTTAGGAACAACATACATACATCGTTTGTTCGTGCCATCCCAAGTCCCCATTGACCAGCAGAAAGAATACTGACGGACTCCATATACAGCGGTTATCTTAGTGAGCTTTGGAGTCATACCAAGTCCATGAGCAATATTCTGTGAGCCAGAACCAGTCACAGAACAAGCAACAGCGCCAGTATTAAAGAAAGCTAGATTTGTTTTTGTAGGGCTGATCAATTGGAAGTTAGTACCATCATAGACTACCTCTACCAGTTGGCCAGCCGTAATGTCTCCAGTAAGAAGGTCGGTATTACTATATTTTTTTATCGTCTTAGCCCCAAGGCCACAAACATTAAGGGTTGCAGCTGCAGTATTGGCGGTTGCGGCCTTAAACACCAATCTCTTGCCTGTGGTATAGGCATACCATGGTGGTGAAGGGTTGACTTCATAAGCATCAGTCGAACCAGCATCAATAGCATATTCAGGAGTTGTGGTCGGTTCATTTGCATCAGTGATGATTTCAAGTGAAGTCGCTGTTACAGCCCTACCGATCACAATGCCTCCTGACTGGACATTTTGGCCAAGAGTTAGGCCAGACTGATTAGTATCAATCCCAGTTGGCTTGACGCTTACTGAAGCACCTTTAACGACCGTGCTCTGAGCGATACCAGCATATAATTGAGTATTGGAATAGTCTTGATAGACTCTGCCAGTCCCATCCTTGGTAGTATTATCAGTATAGACCACGCAAACTTTGTTGTTGTCATTAACCGATGCTAGGGCCAGCCCAGCAGTTGCATCAACAGCAGTAGCAACAAAATCAACTGTCGGCAGGAAGTTTGTTAGTGTTGATGTGCCTGACAAAATTACTTCTTGGAACGTTCCTTTTGAGTTTGTTACATCTCTCCAAGCAACAAAAATCTTCCCACTTGGGTAGACTACCGCATCAATGTCAGTACAATTGACAACTGAGTTGACTGCTAATTCGGCAGTCGGATAAGTAATCACAGTCCCTGAGATTGTCGCAATTCTAGCCTGAGTTACATTCGAGGTGGTATCTCTCCAAACCACAAGAACTTTGTCGGACGATACATATCTAACACGATTGTAGACTGATACGTTTGTATCAAAGTCGACTGGAGTGCCTGGAGCAGGAGTTGTTGATCCACAAGAGACGACTACACCAGTTCCTTTAGAAGAATTAGCATAAACGATAAAACCTTTATCAGTTCCAGCTTTTGAGGCGGAAACATGAGTAACAGTAGAGGCTAAGAATTGTTGTTCATTCGCAGTGTCCACAGTAAGAGTGACCCCTGAGATTGTCCCGATTGACACTCTGCCGAATCCAACACCATGATTGAATGCAAACATCACTTTGTCCGTGCCAACAAGAGCTACAGCAGGAGTTGTAACTGTAGCAGCCTTGACTTGTACTTCAGCGCCAAAAGTAAATGTTGTCCCAGAGACCGTAGCAACTCTAGCTTGGAGATTGTTTGATGAGTCTACATAAGTGAATATGACTTTACCGTCACTAACCTGAGCGCAATCTGGCTTGACTGAGCCAGCCCCAGAATTGATTTGTTGACGAGTTCCCCAGACAATAGTCTGGCCAGCCCCCGCAATAGTGCCGCAGATAACATACCAAGCGCTGGATTCTTTGAATATAACAGCAATCTTGCCAGTGTCTACACGGCAAGCAGCAGTATAGGTTACAGTACCTGTATCATACGCCAGTGCCGCGCCTGGAGAGGTGAGGACATTCCTGATTAAGTTTTCTGCTCCATTTGAGGTCGAAGTAGTAGATACTGGAGCGCCAACTGTGATGTCTTCAACTGCGGTGAAAGCAGGGATTGCATCAGCAGAGATTGTCATTGTTTCATTGCCGCCTGGGTTGTTTTTTGTGATCGTGATACCTGAGCCAGCTATAATTTTGTCATAGGCATAGCCTGGTGTTGTATCTGCAGAACTTATTTTAAAAATTACACTCGCAACAGCATCGCTGAATGACGTCCAAGTAGTGCCATCATTTGAGAATTGGCCTTTATCTGAGCTATTGTCCCAGCGCAGCCAACCAACATAAGTACCAGTTCCTGTGCTTCTACTTATTGTGACAGTGCCTTCAGCATCAGTACCAATGATTAGATTATTGCCACCTGACGCAATCGCGCCCTGTAGGACAGAGGTTAATAATGCAGGGATGATTGCTGGGATGTTACAGAATACTGGTTCACCAGCCTGATGAGAATCTCTGAAACTAGAGCTTCCAGTTGCATAATCAATCCCAGCTGGACGCAAACCTCTAATAACACCTGTAGCAGTCAATCCATCAGCACTGAGACCACCAGCAGGAATTAGGCATGTCTCCACCCAGCCATTCGACTTGCGGA
>OFRG01000083.1_pt1 | contig 40005 bp, 64 predicted proteins | sample 1543071 | NCBI WGS metagenome assembly OFRG01 (sample SAMN07774222, study PRJEB24372) | wastewater metagenome | isolation source: WWTP Verbania (Effluent) | place: Italy: Verbania | collected 2015-12
GCGGTGCATAACTCAGCAGTGCAGACCTCAGTGGTGCAGACCTCAGTGGTGCATACCTCAGAAGTGCAGACCTCAGCAGTGCAAAAAATGCTGACTTAGCCTTAGCTATGACTCGTATCTTGCCAGATGGCGAGATTATCGGGTACAAGAAGTGCCGAGATAATAAGATTGTAAAACTCCGTATTCCAACAGAAGCTAAACGCTCCCACGCTTTTGGCAGGAAGTGTCGAGCAGAGTTTGCAGAAGTGCTAGAAATTACTAAAGGCTCACGACAATTAAAAACAGCTCAAAGTACCTATGACAGTTCGTTTATATACAAAGTAGGCGAAACAGTTAAGCCTATAATCCCATTTAGCGATGATTGGCAAGAAGAATGTGAGTCAGGTATCCACTTTTACATAACTAAATTAGAGGCAGAGAACCATGTCTGAAATTACATTTACTTACGAGTATGTCCCAACTAAGCAAGAACTAGAAGCAATCATAGACGATTGTGAGGGTAAGCACGTTCAACAAGCAGTCTACTCAACCTTTCATAGTGCGCTAACGCAGGTATGTTTTGGGTGCTGCAAAGTAAGGTCAACGATCTATAGAAAGGATTAAGGTAACAAAATGAGTAAAGATAACACAGGCGATAATAACTCTGGTGACTGTAACTCTGGTAACTGGAACTCTGGTTACAGGAACTCTGGTGACTGTAACTCTGGTAACTGGAACTCTGGTAACTGGAACTCTGGTAACTGTAACTCTGGTGACTGGAACTCTGGTAACTGTAACTCTGGTAACTGGAACTCTGGTAACTGTAACTCTGGTGACTGGAACTCTGGTGACAGGAACTCTGGTGCATTTAACCGTGATACCCCAAAAATGCGTCTATTTGAAACCGACCTCGATATGACTGTAACTGAGTTTTACAAAAAGTATGACATTACAATGGACATACCACTCAATACTTGGGTCGATAAATCTAAGATGACCGACACTGAGAAAAAAGAAATATCAGGCTGGGAAACTATGGGCGGTTATCTTAAAACGCTAGACTTCAAAGAAGCCTGTGTGCAGTGGTGGAACGATAACCCCAATGACCACGAGCGATTTTTAACACTGCCTCACTTTAACGCTGAGATTTTTAAAGACATTACAGGCATAGACACCGCGCCCCAACCTAAGACCATAGAGATAGGCGGTAAGACCTACGAAGTATCTGATGAACTCACTGAAGCATTAAAGAAACTGAAAGAGGTAGAGCTATGACAACTAACTCAGTAGAACCAGAACAGGGCAAACAGGGCGACTCAAAGTCACCTCAACTTGGTGAACAGCCCGAGCAGGTCAAGTCGGTAAGCGATGTGTGTTTATCTATTGAGGAAACTACAGTTGTCCGATTGAAAGAGAGAATTGGGCGGTATTCACCAAACACTAAGTTTGTATACAGGATAGATGAGTGGTATTACCCAAGTTTAGACATGAGCCACATCAAAGGTGCTGAACACATGGACGGCAAAGGTTCAAAACAGCTGTGGTTTGTTGGTGCGACCAACGAAGAAGTAACTCAATGGATGTATGGTTTGCTACTTCGAGCCGACTTCTACAAAGGCGATACGCATAGGCTCAAGGAGTTGTTTGAGCTAGAAACCAAGAAAGAGGTAACGACATGATTACCCAAGACCCAGACACCAACTCGGAGCTTTCAGAGTCGCCCAAATCCGCCCCTGTTAGCCCACAGAACAAAGAGCTAGATGATACTAATATGCAATCAGACGAGCTTAACAAACATGGCGTAGCAAAATGGTTTATTGAACTGATGAAAGGCTATGACGGTCTAATGTCTAGCCCAAAGGGTTTAGATAAGAACTACCGAATTAAAGCCAAACAGGAACTATACACCAAAATCGAGGCTTGGAACAAAGCTACAGTAATAGAGGAACATCAGAAGATTAAATGGCAACCAGATGAATCCAAGTTTATAGAAGCTCAAGCTGACCGTATCCAAGCCCTACAGAACGAACAAGACCGTAATAAGGAGAAATGAGATGAGCCTGTTTAAGAAATCAAAGCAAGTGATAACTGTTGAGTATGTGACTGGTCGGGGCATTAAAACTAAGTCGGTGACATTCAAGAAACATCTTATCGAGAAGAACGTGTATACGATTATGCGGACACCAAGTGAGTGTATCAGGGTGACTGTGGAGGAGAAGTAATGAATTGGTATATACGATGGAAAAATCACCGAGCATTTTTGAAAGCTTGGAAATCAGACCGTAAAGGGGGTGAATGATGTGCAAGGAGCATAACTTTAAAGTACTGAACAGCTACACATCTGGTAACGACTTTGTGAAAGCCCACCTGTACTGTACGAGATGCGGAACGGTGAAAGTTGTAACCGCAGATAAGGAGCAAGTATGACCAAGCAATCCATGTCTACTCAGGTAAAAGAACAACTATGGAAACTCCAACACGCTACACTAGCTGCTGGCTACGACCCTGATACTTGCACCCAACAAACCAACTGTAACACTACTAAAGCAGCCATTCTAGCCCTCATAGATACCTATGTTACGCAAGTCATAGGGGAAGATTACGCTTTTGAGCGCCCCAAAGAAGATTACCTGCCCAATGTTTATATACACCTGAAAGCTAAGAATGAACTACGAGCCGTGCAAAGAAACAGATATAAGGAGTTGAGAGATGAGTAACTTTAGTAAAACTTTACACGATTACCGACAAGGCGAGTGGAAAGACAACTTTAAGAATATCAACTACCCAAATGTCGAAGCTGCTATTAGGAAGATTCTGACTACTCAAGAACCAGCCAAGCACTATGACCGTCATGGTAACTTACAGTATTCTGACAAACTTGCACCCACACCACTAACACTTGATGAGCAGATATTTAGACTCTGTGTCTTAATGGATACTCAAACTTTTGATGATAGTAATGTGCATTGTGTAGCCTGTGGGCAGCCCATTAAGGAGCTGAGAGGACAAGACAAATGAACCACGAACACTACACAGTAACCTTTACTTCTAACCCGACTAAGCCCTACAACATGAAAGCTGAGTGGGTAAAACTATGATATGCGGCTTTGCAGCAGTAAACCCCACTCACTGCTGGATTAACGGACACTGTGCAGTTTGTAACGAAAGGAAAGACTAAATGACACCCGATCACGAGAAACACGCAACCTACATAACAGACCTTATATCAACACTTACTTACAAGAAGTATAAGAAAGGAGCTATAGAACATAAATCAAAGCTATGGGAGTACCCTATCATCTCTCTGCTGTACGAAATGCGTAATGAAAGTATCGACCAATTCGTATACATTCAAACAGCTATCGACCTGTACGAAAAAGAGCTTAAAGACCAAGCAGAGGTTACCGACTTGGTGTTATCAGAGTATAAAGCCAAGCATGGCACTCACGAATCCGCAAAGGAGCAATCATGATTTTTATTTACAAAACCCAACACTGCCCCTATTGCCAGCAAGTAGCCAGATACCTAGACACTAAAGGTAAAAAGTACGAGTTTATAGACATAACAGACGACCACGCTAAAAGACTAGAACTCCAACAACTCACAGGTGCTACTACAGTCCCTATAACCTTTAAGGGTAAGAAGTTCGTTGTAGGGTATAACATTGGGAAACTGGCGGAGCTGATAGGGTGAGTACCGGCAAGCCAAATAAAAGACCAAGCTCTGACTTTAAGAATATATCTACACTGCGCGGGTTAAGTGAACAAGACAGAATAGATTTTAGTTGGAATGAGCCACGTTGGTTTTTCAGGGTTTGCCTTTACGATAGTTCAAATCTTTGTGCTGGGTGTAGTAAGCCAATAGATTCAGTGTTCAAAGCCACGCTAGACCACATAGTACCTCGTTCTAAGGGCGGGCGTACACGATTAGCAAACTTACAACTCATGCACCTTAAATGTAATTCAAAGAAAGGAAATGCTATGCCTCCAAAATATAGCTACAAGGCTTTTATACCGAGACAGAGCTTGACAGGTACAGTAACTAAGTATATGAGACAACAGCTCGCAACGGGTAACGGCTTGGTTGCACTTGACTCAGACCCCAAGAATTAGCCCCTCAAATCCGCCCTATAGTGACTCTAAACACCGTTTATGGTATAATGATAATCACTGTAGGTAACGCAAGACGTAACCAAACTCTCTTTATACCCTGAGTGGCGCATTAAACCCTTAAATGCTGTCCATGTACCTTACGAGCAATGGTTAAAGCCTTGCTTACACTACAGCAGCGCACCCCCTAGTGGGTCGCTCAGGTTATGAACAACGGCATAAACAAACTACTGAACAAAGTCATACCCGTACCAGTACTCAAGTATCGGAAGTTTACAGAGTCTAAACAAATCACTATCTACCTAATAGAAGCTGAGATAACAAGGAGGGAAGAATGAAACTCGATAACAGTAGTTACATCAAGGTAGTAGTTCTATTCGGTCTACTTGCAGGGTTTTTATTAGGACAAGTGTTTTATGGGAGTGTGCAGTAGTGGCTAAAAAACAGCTTACAGTTAAGGAAGCTAAGTTAGTAAAAGCAACTATTGAGGGCAAGAATCAAACTGAGGCAGGGTTAATTGCAGACAGTAATCGTTCACCCGAATCGGCTAGAGTCTGGGCTAGTAACACGTTACGAAAGGCTACAGTACAAGAAGAACTACAAAAAGAAATGGCTAGACAGGGCATATCTGTAGAAAAGATTATCAAACCGATAGCTGACGCGCTCGTAGCTGACAAGGTGCATATTGTGGGAAATGGTGATCAAGCTATGGCAGAAGTAGTACCAGACCATTCAATCAGGTTAAAGGCTTCCGGCATGGCTCAAACACTGTTAGGCGTTAAAGCAGATGGTGGCGGCGATACAATAAACAACTTTATCCAATTAGTAAACGAGCAAAAAAATACCTATGGTATATGAGCCTTACAAACGGTTTATAGAAGATAACCTCACTATTATCAATAAAGAGGGCAAAGAGGTTGATTTCATACTCAACGAAGCTCAGAACTTATTTGTGCAGAAAGCCACAGGTAAAGATAACGATTTAAAGGCACGACAAGAGGGTTTATCAGCATTCATCCTCGGAGCATTCAGTGGCGACTTTATTCTTAAAGAGAACAGTACAAGTGTAGTTGTAGCAGATAACTCAGACAACGCTCAAGGTCTTTTAGAGAGAGTTAAGTTTTACATAGCTAGTTATGAAAGGAAGAACCATGTCAAAGTACCATTTAAGTACAACTCTAAATACGAACTGCATAACGCTGCTAACAATGCCAAATACATCATTGGTACAGCTCAGAACATCGAAGTTGGTCGATCACGCACGATTACTAACGCCCACTTATCAGAAGCAGCATTTTACCCACAGTTTCGTAAGCTCATAGCCTCACTGTTACAGGCTGTAGTACCAGACGGCAAAGTAGTTATAGAAACAACCGCTAATGGCTTTGGTGAGTTTAAGACATGGTGGGACGAATCCGAACAAGGTTTAACCGGCTTTAATAACATCTTCTTTCCTGCATCACTTATCTATAGCCCAGAGTTCTTAGCACAGAAACGCGGTGAACTAGGGCGCATGTTCACACAGGAATACCCTGACACTGCTATACAGGCGTTCATTACATCGGGTGAAACCTACTTTGATGTAGAGGCTATGCAGTACTACCTACAGAATGTGAAAGAGGTAATGGCATGACAACACGCAAAGTAGTACTAGAGATAGACGAAACACACAGTATAAAACCCTGCACTAGTACATTTCTTAAAGAAGACGGACACAGTTCAGAGTGGTATTCATTCTGGGGTGGTAAATGTCCTGTGTGTAATCAAGATGCTAAGTTCTCTACTAAAGAAGGTGAAGAAGAAGTTATTAAGTATAAGTTCGTAAGGCAGAAGTCTGCCATAGATAGGGCGTTATGAGCTTTAGGCGTTACCGTGACTACAAACCCGATGAGTTCTATGTAGTGTTTGCTGATACCGCATGGGGCGGCACAGACTATTGTGCGGTGCAGTTCTTATCTAAAACCAGCCTTGATGTACCTGTTGTGTACCACTCGAAGTCTACCGCTACTGAGATGACACCACTTATTCACCTAGAACTTGAGCGTATCTATGACGTAACTAAGGTTAAACCAGTAGTAGCTTTTGAACGTAACAATGGTGGAGTAGCAGAGATTGAACGACTTGCTACCTTAAATCGTAATGGTAAGTACCGAATCTATGTCGAACAGAAGAATGTCGGCTCAACTGATAGCACCGAAGACTCTGTAAGACTAGGCTACACAACTAACTCTGCAACACGTCCGATAATGCTACAAATGCTTAAGGAGGCTATAGACAACAAACTACTCCGTATCTATGACAAACCAACAATCAACGAAATGTTTAGCTTCATTATCTCTCAAACATCTAGCTCATGGAAAGCACAGGCAGAGGTTGGCTCACACGATGACCTAATCATGTCACTAGCAGGAGCGTGGCAACTGTATCAAAGCGAGAACCCCCCAGCTAAATTAGTGAAACGACACCAACAACCAAAACGATTAAAGCTACACATTTAAGGAGGAACATGAACCCGTTTACTACCGAAAACATACTCGATATAAGGGACTTTAAAGAGAAAGGCGATGATCTACGCAAAGTAATACTTGACGCTGTAGAAGATACCCAGCGAGTACTTGTCAGACCTTACCCTGATAGGTTAGTTCTAACTAAAGACCAGTACAACGAGTTAGCTCGAACAGACGGCATGTCAAAGATGTATGACCCAATTCAGAGTATTGGGCAAGAGTTCTTTATGTACCAAACAAAGCACAACGTAATGGAGATAGAAATTAGATGACAGACATACGTTACGGACAGAAAATCGTAGAGTCGCACAATGATGACGGTTCTATTAACATTACTACTGAGGGCTACTATAACGGTTTAGTATCGGTTAAGGAGCAGTTGCGCGAAGATATACAAACTTCGTACACAACACTACTTGAAGACGTTATCAAGTGCCTAGACGCGTTAAAGAGTGGCACACCAGAGCTTGTGATACGGATTACTACTGACCGTGCTGGTACTCCAACAGTGATTCAAAAGACGTGGATTACTGATAAACGGAAGATAAAGTAGCGTTCTTACACCATATCTGCTATAATTATAGGTAAATAGTAGCCAACCCATCGAGGTACTACCGAGTACACGACACTTGGCTTACTTAGAAGACAAAGAGGACATCTACTCGCTCTACACAACTGCTGTAGACGAATCACGCGTTTGGCGCAAAGACTACCACGAGTTTGAACGTCTTGCCGATAACGACCTACTCGAAGACCTAGACGAAAACCTACCAGAAGTTAATGACGGTTCACTCGCAGCCTCTTTATTCAAGCTACCTAAGCGTATTGTAAGCTCAAAGTTATCTGGTCGCGTTAAATCAATTAGCCGTGACGAACAATGGCTAACCGAGATTGCTAATTTACAGTGGGAAAACAAGATTATCCCTAATGCGAACTCACAAGCACCATTTCACCGTAAATGGAAAGACGCTGTTCGTAAAGCAGCTATCTACGGATCAGTACCACTTATCACTTTATTTGTAGAACGTGGTAACTACACTGGTGCAGACTTTATCGTTGCACAACCACAAGACGTAACAATTGAGCCGGGTAAGGTTTCAGACTACGACTCTGACGTAATTTTCTGGGACGTGTACTTCACTGAACTACAGCTTAAGGACATGATTGCGCAAGCTAAGACTGAAACAAAAGAGGCTAAGAAATCAGGTAATGATGGCTATAACAAGTGGGACGTACCATCCTTAGAGAAAATATTAGCATCTAAGCAAAAAGATGACCGCAGCTCACAAGACGATAACCGCCAAAAGAATGACAAGAGCGTTACTCGTGGTGGTTTTCACTTCTGTATTGTTGTGCAGCGCGGAGTCGAAGCACCGTTTTACATGTATCACAAGGGTACTAAGAAAACAGTCCGTGAATGGTCGAACCCTGACCCAACTGGTGACGTACCTATCCACTTCTTGTACTGCTACCAAGACTTTATCAACCCTTACGGTATTGGAATCGTTAAGCTCGCTGGCGGTACACAGAACGTTCTAGACTACATGCGCCAAGCTGACGTACTTGCTACGCAATTAGGTTTCCGACCACCTATCTCTATTGCAGGGAATACCGATAACACAGACTTCGATTCAATTCTCTATGCACAAGACCAACAGTGGATTGTCGGTGATGCAGTTGTTAAGCGTGAAGAAATAAGCAACCAAGTATACGCTGAACTACCTAACCGTATCATGATGTACAAAACATCGTTGAATCAGTTAATCCCAACTGGTGATACAAGTGCTACTGCTGCTGGTAGTGGCGACCCTACACAATCTAAGACTCCTGCTGGTGTTAAGTTAGCTGCTGCCAACCTCTCTATAGATGATGAGGACTTTAAAGACAACCTCGAAATGACTTACGAATCTGTTGCGAAGTCAATGATTAACACTCACTTTGCGAATATGCAAGGTACTGACCTTATGAAGCTGGACGAAGAAGAACAGCAAATCATGGCTAAAGCTGGCGTGCAATTCCCAACTGACGAACAAGGCAACCCTACTAGTGAGTTTGAGCTTACATGGGACGAAGCACGAGCAGAGTTTGACTTTGAGATTGACGCAGAAGCAGACAAGGCTAGTGACGAACAGCAACGCTTAGAGGGCTTACTTAAAGTTGCACAGTTTAGGGCTAGTGACCCAGCCTTTGATACAAAGCTTGCCGCAAGTGGTAAGAAGTTAAATGACGGTGAACTGTATAGCGAAATCATCTCACTTACAACTGATAACGACAAGATACTTGAAGACATCGGTGAGGGCGACCAACCACAACAACCAGTCGACCCTAACGCCGCTAAAGCACAACAGCCTAAACTCCCAAGCGAATCATTGAATTACAAGGATGCACCAGAAGACATTAAACGACAGATTGAAGCTCAAGCTGGTCTACAGCCGTCAACTATGACTTCACCCGTTCAACAGCAGATAGATAACCAAGCTCAAACCGCAGCACTCTCCCACATTTCTAGCCAACAGCAAATGCAACAGTCTGCTCAACAAGCAGCTCCTGACCCCGAAAACCCACAAGAGAACACGCAAGAGGGTGGCGTTGAAGAACCAGACCCACAGGCTATGGCTAACGTTAAAGCTGTTATGAAGCACTACGGCGTTGATGAACAAATTGCTGCCGCTGCTTTAGAGGCTGAACGCCAAGGTTATCCGATTGAGCAAGTGATCGCAACTATGCAGAAACACGCAGGTGCTGCAAATGGCTAATTCACGCGCTACAGGTAGCTTCTACACAGGCATGAGCAGCCAAAGCTTTGCTAAACAACGTGAGGCTCGTCAAAAGCGTACCATTGAACGCCAAGAGATTCAGGCACAACTTGAGCCACATGAGGCTATTGTCTTTGGTGAAATCGCAGCACTTAAGACTGAGATTGCTTTAGAAGTTGCAAACGTAATCAACCTAGACACCGACAAAGAAGACATTAAGTCGATTGTATACGGCTTGCGTCTTGCGAATGAAAAGATGACCAGCTTAGAGATGCGGCTTAAAAACGTACTTCGTAAGCGTATTGCTGCTGAAACCGAAGCTGATGACGAGGTCGAAGATGAAGCAGACATATAAAGAGTTCAAAGAACAGGTTAAAGCCGAGCAAGACGGTATGACACCTGAACAGATACACGAGGAGCTTAAGAAGCGGTTTGAACACGTTGTGGACATAAACAACCTACCTCGACAATCACACAACTGGGTCGATAGAGGTATGGTAATTAGTTGCGAGAACGGGGGTCATGCGAATCATCAAGTGTACAAGCGGATATAGGCGTTGGGGGCTGCCAACCAAAACAGTTGACAGTCACCAAGGCTCATCTCCGAGCTATGTCGCAGCACGACTCAAAACATGACTGGGTAGCACCCTTTAATAGCAATGGCTTTACCGCCTTTAAGAGTAAGGAGAAAGTATGGCTGACGAAACAGCTACCAATGATACTTCGGTATCGGAGGACACATCAACTAACGAGGAAACTCAGGACACGGATGACTTTGAGTTAGAGGATATAGAAGTATCCGTTGACGACATGAAGCTCGATGACACAGATGAGTCAGAAGAAACTGAGGAAGATACGGCGGCCACCGAATCTGACGAAGAATCCGAAGAAGAATCAGAGGCTGATGTAGAGGAGGAAAGTTCGGAAGATAACACTCAAACCGAACTAGAACGGCAAAACGCCGCTCGTGTTGCATATCAAGAGCGAGAAGCGAAACGCCGCGCAGAAAAGGCTCAGTCACAAGCTGAATACCTAGACGGCGCAGAAGACGACCGCGACTTAGCACTTAGGCAACTCCAAATCGATGCCTACAACAATCGGATTGAGGGGAATACAAATAAATTGCAAAACGGTATAGATAAAGCCGTTGCAAGTATCGACCTCTTTCGTGACGGTTCACCAGAGGTTAAAGAAGAATTAGCCAAATCGCTAGATGACTTCGAGAGAATGTACATCAAGCGTGACCAAAACGGTGATCCGATAGAAGTTGCAGGAGACGTGTACCAATATTTACAAGAAAAAGCAGAATCTATCAAGAGGCTTACTGGTATTGGTGCTAGGCAACAGAAAACCGATAAGGCGAATCAAAAGGCGAGAACGCTAACGCCACCAGCCAAAACACCAAAAGCACCAGCTAAAGACCCTATGCTTGAAGCCTTTGACGAGGAAGCAAGCAGGTAGAATCCTGCATGAAAAGGATTAAACTCTAATGGCAATTAACTTAGCCTCAAAGTTCTCCGACAAGACATCAGAACTCTTGAAAGCAAAAGCAAAGACCTCCGGTATTGTGAACAACAACTGGGATTGGGACGGCGTTAATGCAATCAACGTGTACACACTGACTGACCCTGTCATGAACAACTACGCCAGCAACGGTGCAAACCGCTATGGCTCACCAAACGAAGTCCAAGACAAGAAGCAGACATTTACTTTGTCACGCGACCGCTCATGGACTAACACTATTGACCAAAGCAACTACCAAGATACTTTGGAAGTACGCAAGCCAGCTAAGTTCTTAGCTCAAGCTACAAAGAACGTACTCGTACCAGAGGTAGACACCTACCGCCTTGCAACCCTAGCAACTGCTGGTGCATTAACAACCGATTTCCTCGGTGCTACTGTTACTGCTCGCAACGCTATCGTTGTGGCTGGTGCTACTTCAAGCTCAAACGCTTACTCTAACCTCTTAAGCCTTACTGCTGCTGTTACAGACGGTGAAGCTCCTGATGAGGGACGTGTAGCTTTGATGACTGCTACTTACTACAACTTGCTTAAGCAATCTGGTTTCGTTTTGAACTCAGATAACGCTTACAGCGACCGTAAGAGCGGAAGTCTAGGAATGGTTGACAACTGTGAAGTTGTTGTCGTACCTAGCACTCGTATGCCAAGCGCAACCGACCTAATCATCACTCACCCTGATAACATGGTCGCTCCTGAGAAGCTTAAGGACTACACAGTTCACAAGAACCCACCAGGCGTAAATGGCTACTTGATTGAGTACCGCATCCGTTACGATGCATTCTTTGACCTGACTAAGTTGAACACGTTGGCTATTCACAAAACTAGCTAGTAGGAGACACAGCTCATGGCTGAAGGACGTTTACGAGAAGTTGAAGAAGACGCTATCTATATTCAGACAAAGCGCTTCAACGAACAAATGGAAGAAAACGCACGACAAAAAGAGAAGCAAGCTCGTGAAGATGCAAAAAAATCCGAGGCTTCATCGGACAAGAAAGGTAAATAACAACAATGGCACAAAGCAACTTACAAGCATTTGGCTATAACGAAGTTATCACTAAGAGTGGTAACTACACTGTTGTTGCTGCTGACTCTGGAACTATCATCAACGTAACTGCAACCTGCACAATCACACTTCCTGCGACTGTTGTAGGTATCGCGCCAATCATTCGTGTCGGTGCAGATAGCATTACTGTTACGATTGCTCCTAACGCAAGTGACAACATCTACGGCGCACAACTTACTGCTGTAGACAACAAGGCTTTGATTTTCACTAACGCACCTGTTGGTAGCTACGTTCAGCTAGTCGCTGACGGTACTGCTGGTGGTGGTTGGGCAATCACTCGTCTTGATGCAGGTGGTGTTAGCACCGCTGTAACCAAAGCCCCATAACGGCTAACGAGTAGTCTATCCGCCACGATAACAGGGCTTTACGCATGACTGTTACGGCATACATAGGCTACTCACTATAAATCTAATTAAGGATATAACATGGCAAGCAACGTAAATCACGCTTGGGCTGGTGGACAACCTGCCGTTGGTGGTCTAGCCCCAGCAGTTACCCCAGCTCCAAAAGGAACTAAGCATGTGTCACACAAACCACAGCGATCAGTAACCCCTAAACGCCACGCCAAGGTAGCAACCGCTCCTAAGAACATGGCACAAGGAAAGTACCTCTAATGGCAGATACACCATACAACTACAAGAGCATTACAACTGCAACAACTACAACTGTTAAAAGCGGTGCTGGCATTCTTAAGGCTATCACTGTAAACACTACTGCTGCTGGTACTATTGGTATCTTTGACGCATTAAGCGCAACTAACCCAATCGGCACTCTCAAGGCATCAGTTGGTGAACAGACATACGAGTACAACGTAGGATTCGGTACAGGACTTACGATTGTCACCGGTGCAGCATCAGACATAACAGTTTCGTACCGTTGAAAATACTACCATGACTAAAAATGTACCCTCTTGGCATTGGACACAACAACCTAACGCAGATGAAATTAAGCAGCGTTGCGTAAAAAGTTTGCAGTCAGATAATTGGCTTGGGAAAAAAAGAGATGTTGAAACCATAAAAAAACTCAACGAGGGTAAAGAAAAATGGAAAACTGAGAACCCTGAAGCATATGATGACTCTGTTCATAGGGGTACTAGGCATTTTTTGAGAAATGGTAATCCCAACTGGAAGGGCGGAATCAGCAAAAGTTTTAAAGAAAACAATAGATTGAAGAACTCAAACTGGTCAAAAATTAAAAAGTATATGTTTGAAAAATATCCTTCATGTGTTGACTGTGGCACTAACATTAATCTTATCGTTCATCACATTATTGAATGGCGATTCACCCATGATGATAGTATAGAGAACCTCAAAGTACTCTGCCGTAGTTGTCATATGAAAACACATCATAAATTAAATGCTGAGTATAAATCAGTAGTAAGTTACCGATAGGACATACAATGCCCCCTAACGGCTTCGACAACTTTAGTGCAGCTATTAACACACAGCGTCAACAAGAGCTTGACGCTATTAGTCGTAATGAAGACCAGGTGCAAGCAATTCAATTGCAGGAAACGATTGTTAAGTCTTTCCAATCTTTGGTTAGTTATCTGGAACACAAGGTATCGAAGACAGAAGTTGTTAATCAACTCCGAGAAATCGGCACACCTGATGTTATTCATGTCGTACGAGCTGTAGACAACCTACACCAAACGCTTAAGACGCATGAGAACACCGATTTAACTGAGATTACTAAGGTGATGACCGAGCTTTTAGACGAAGCAAAGAAGTTACCTAAAGAAATCAACATACCTGAACAAAAGGTCGTAGATCACACCAAACAGTTTGATAGCCTCACAAAAGCTATACAGGCTGTTGAAAAAGTAGTTAAGGCACAGAAACTAGTAGCCGAAGCACCAATAGTCAATGTCCCAAAGACAGATGTTCATGTTGACGCACCTGATTTAAAACCGCTCCAATACTCTATTAAAGAAGTTGTTAAGGCGGTAAACGGCGTAGTCATACCTGAGTATAAGACTGATAACGCTGGTGTTGAAAAGCTACTTACATCTTCAAACAAACTATTAGAGAAACTACTCGCTAAACCTGTTGGTTCAGGTGGTGGCGGTGGTGGCCGTGCTACTCCATACCAAGACAGTACAGGTACACCTGCGTTTGTAACACTAACGGTAGACGGCAAGATACCCGTAGAAGCAGGTGCTACTTCAACCTATCAATCTTTCAACGATACTACAACCGACACCAATCTTGTCTACTTGGGTAAAGCGGTAGCTGGTTCTGATGCCACTGACGCAGCTTGGCAAATCAAGCGATACAACAAGTCGGCAGGAACGATGACGTTTGCAGACGACGTAACAACATTCACTAAACAATGGAGTGGGAGGACAACATATGGCTACTAAATTGGATAGCTGGCTTGTATTAGGCTACGAGAAATTAGCTCGCGAATATGGGCTAACTATCGAAGAAGTAAAGACGGCAACAATAACAATTAAAGACGGTGAAGTAACCGTTAAAACGAAAGGCAAGAAATGAGCAAAGGTAACACCTTTGAGAACGATATACTCGGACTCATCTTTAACAACACAGACATAGCAAACATTGGTGATGCTGGTGGTCTACAGAACTCTGCAACAGCAGGTTCACTATATGTCGCATTGCACACAGCCGACCCAGGCGAAGCAGGAACAGCAGCTACTAACGAAGCAACGTACACTAACTACAACCGCGTAGCCGTAGCTCGAAGTGGTGCAGGTTGGACTGTATCAGGTAACACTGCAACAAATGCAGCACAGATTACATTCCCTCAATGTGGTGCATCAGGTAACACTATTACGCACGTTTCTATAACTGTAGGTGGAACACCAACTACGGCTGACAAGATTCTCTACTCAGGTGCATTGAACTCAAGCCTAGCAGTTGCTCTGAACATTACTCCACTTTTCGCAGCGAGTGGTCTAACTGTAACCGAGGACTAATATGGCTGATACAGAATTAGGCGAACCAATATTTGTAGAAATTAGCGCAGGGCTAGAGGGTAAAAGCAAGGTAAACTAAATGGCAATTGTCAATACCAAAGAACTAATAGATGCAGAGCTTGAGGGTAGAGTACGTCAGTATGTCTGGCGTAAAACTCCATCACAGGCTTCTACTGCTGGTATTTGGTTTGACACTTCCATGAGTCCTGGTAATCCACCAGCTCAGTATTTTATCGGCTCGATTCTTAGCTCAACCGTTCTAGCACGTTCAACAGACGGTGGACTATACCACGGCGCAAACGTAAGCCCTAGTACCAAGTATTTAAGAAGCGTAACGGCGATGACTGCTACGGCAACCGCCTTACCAATGCCGATGATACTTTGCGACTACCTTATGTGTTACCCGTTCGTAGATATGTCAGTAACCGACCAACAGGATATGACCAACACGAACGTCTTAACCCGTTATACAGACGGCGAGGGTGTACAAGTAATGGCAGTCCTCACCAACGCTGGTGTCGGTGGTCAGTCATTCTTCTTCACCTATACAAACTCAGAGGGGGTAAGTGGCAGAATCTCGCAGACCGTACAAATGAACGCAGCAACCGCTATTGGCTCAATCGTTACCAGTTCGGTATCAACCGCAGTCCAATCAGGCAACCCATTTATAGGATTGCAAGACGGCGACTCAGGCGTACGTAGTATTGAATCAGTTACCATGCTCGGTGCAGATGTAGGATTATTCGCACTCGTGCTTGTTAAGCCGTTGCTATGGACTGCCGTAAACGAAGTAACAGCCCCCTACGAGAAAGATGCACTTGTTATTGGTGGTGATATACCGCGCATATATGACGATGCCTTTTTAGGGTTCTTAGCCCTACCAAGAGGAACATTAGCAGCAACCGCACTAATCGGCGATATTAAAGTAATATGGAGTAATTAAAATGGCAGGATTTTCAAGCAGCGATGCAATCGTAAACGCCCTTACCGCAGGACAAACATTTAAAACTAACTGGACTAAACAGTTTAACCCTACGACAGCAGCCGTAGCAGGTGAAGTACACACCCTATTTAGGGGTGCAGGTAATCCAGGTGCAGATGCAATCTTTAACGCAGGTACTAACCTGTTGTTTCAGGGTGTTACCGACACGACTACAAGCGCAGGGTCAATGCAGCACGGTGGTAACGTACAACCTACCTATTATAAGAGTCTAGCAGCAGCATCCGCCGTAACTAGTGCAGCTACAACCGTACCAGGCTGGCTCGTATTAGTAGACGTAGTAGGGTTTTACCGCTCTAACTCACCAACGACTATTACTGCACAAGCAACGACTAACACATTGGGCTATGGCGATACCTTTACCGCAGACGCTTCGACAGACATTATTACGATGACTTCTACAGCTAATATACCGTCAAACATCTTAACTGGTACAAGGGTGCAGCTTACTACTACAACAACACTACCAGCAGGTCTATCACTTGCTACTAACTACTTTGTAATCAAAGTTACAGACTCTACTTTTAAGCTTGCAACCACTTACGCAAACGCTATAGCAGGAACAGCAATTAACATTACTGATGCAGGTACGGGTACTCACACTATGAGCCGTCTGTTACCTCGTTACACTAACGGTGCTGGTGTTCAGGCAGTGTTCTTTAACTCTAACGCTACCGCTCTTGGAGCAGCAACACCTAACCTTTCACTTGGTTACACGAACTCTGCGCAGACAGCTTCACGCGCGACTCCTACCGTTTTACCAGTAGGCAAGACAGCAGCCTCGAACAGCCTTGTACTCTACTCAGGTGCATCTGGTGCAGGTAAGTACAACTACACCGTACCGCTACAGTCAGGCGATGCAGGAATAGCAGAAATCAACACTATTCAAAACTCTACATCGTATGTATCAGGTGAGTACTCTGTAGCTATGGTTAAGGAGCTAACCCGTGTGCCACTAAACGTACTTGGTCAGGCGGCAGAACGTAACCTACAGTTCGATTACCCATCACTTCCAAGAATATATGATGGCGCAGCACTTTACTGGCTATACATGAGTTCAACCACAACACCAGCTAACGCAACATTCTCAGGCGATTGCACATTTATTTGGGGATAATATGTTACTAACTAACTACGCTATTAGAAACGCAGGGCAGAGTAGGGCTTTAGGTGGAAACCTAGACCCTACCTATAACTTCAACTTGGCAAAGATGAATACCTTTTACGTTGGCGATAATAATGTAGTTAGTGTAACTGATAGAACGTCCATACCAGCACAAGGTTTACGACCACCATATTCACTCGTGCTAGCCCCTAAAGAGGGTGGTATGAGTGCCTATAGTGCAGGTACAGGTTCAGTGAGCAACGCTGCTTCTATAGCAGGGTTATTTGCCTCAGCAACACTTGCAGGTATTGGCATAATCTCTGATGCGGCTATGGGGCTAACTGTTGAAATGGTTGCCGCAATAGCTGGTACGGGTACGTTAAGTGCTTCTATCATCGGAAACCTAGAAGCCGTTGCCTCACTATCAGGTTCAAGCACCGTAACCGCTGCACAATCCGCACTCGCTGGTATGCTTGCATCACTTGCAGGGTCAGGCTTAATCTCTGATGCACAACAACAAGCTCTAGGGCAAATGGTTGCAAATATCTATGTGAATCAATCACAGGCGACTGTAGACCAGATTGTTGAGGGAGTAGTGGGCGGAATTGGTAGCGTCACAGCAACGATACCTAACCTACTTGATACTGAAACTGGCAGTATCATTATTCCACTAGATTAGTTTATTGATCACTCGCTAGCCTTACTAACACCACCTGTGGTATAATTAAAGGTAAGAAGTGCAGCGCAACGCCGTACACAACTAGGTTTAACTCAACGTAGTAACCCCAAATCTCGACCCAACGCGGAAGAAATGGACATAACTTTCAATAATTATGTCTGTTTTTTGCAGACACGCTAATTAAAAACTCGGAGTTTCTAAACTACATTGACATAAACTGTTATCTGTGGTATAACAGAGGTATGAAACGTGCATGGTTTCTTACAATCGGAGTAGTCGTACTTTTATCAGTATCGACTGTTTACGCTGTAAGGTTAAATGACCAACCAGTCGCACCAACTCGACAATCACTGCTAGCTTTAATCAACGAGGAACGCGCCAAGTATGGTGTTGCACCTCTTAAAGAAGATGTACGACTTGATACAAGCGCACAGCTTAAAGCAGATGATGAAGTACTATACAAGTATTCAGGACACATAAATCCAAATACTCAAAAGCATGGATACGAATACATAGAACCAACCGGTATCGAATGTACGGCAAGCGGTGAAAACCTATCGTGGAATACTGACGGTTCAATGCTTACAGCACAAGACGCTGTTAAATGGTGGGTACAAAGTAAGCCTCACCACGCAGCTATGATTGATCCAAAGTTTACCCTTACAGGTTTTGGCGTTAACGGCAACGAAATAGTCGAACACTTTTGCGCTCAATAGTTTAGATACTCCACAAAAACGGAGTTCTAAATGTCTAATTTTCTTTCAAATGCCGTCAGTACGCTTTTAAACAACTCGCCAATACCAGGTGCAGAAGTTCTAGGTACAGCTATTGGCGCAGGTTTTGACCCTACACCTGGCTTTAGCGCACAAAATGTAGCAACAACCCAAGCTAATAAACTATTTGGTAGCACAGGTGGTTCAACATCAGGTGGGTTTGAAGCGACACCAACTGGCACAACTACCCAGCAACAGCAATCAGGTTCTACTGGTGGTTCTACTGGTGGTGGCGTATCATACAACCCAGCAGACATCTCCTACCTAGACACTCAAGCAACTAACCTCCGTAACATGCTTTCATCTGCTGATACAGGCTTGAACAACGGCCTTACAGCTTTAAGTGATAGTTACAACAAAGAACAAAGTAATGCTAACCTACAGCGTTCACGCGCCCTTGAAGACTACCAAAGACAAGAAGACCAGAACTTAAAGGGTAAAGACGCTTCTATTAACGCTGTTGATACCAATGCTCGTACACTCCACAACTCGTTACAGCGTATTTTAGGCATGGCTAGCGGTTCAGGCTCAAGTGCTTACCAACTCGCTGCCCCTAACGCTGTAGCACGACAAGCTTCTGGACAACGAACTAACGTACTTGAAAACTTTGGTACTAACGCTGGAAACCTAGCTACTGCCGAAGACCGTGCTAAAATAGATTTCCAAACCTTACTCGATAACCTAGCTTCACAGCGCAATCAAAAGGAAAGCGACCTACGCGCAGGTGTTCTTACTAACAAGAACTCAATTCAGGACAAACTATCACAAGTTGCGGCACAACGCGCACAAGCATTAGGTGGTGGTACTAGCGCAATCGCAGCAGCACAGCAACCATTCCAAAACGAGATTAACAACAACCAGACTGCTCTCGATAACCTGTTTACGCAATTCCGAACACCTACTTACAACGTGACACCTGTTGCACCTAAAACAGTTGATCTAGGACAGTACTCAGTTGACCGAGCAGCTATCAACGCACAGAACCAAGGCGGTTCAGCAGCTTACTCACCTTACTCGTACTTCTTGAACAAGAAGCAAGAACAAACAGCAGCACCAAATCCCGTAATCGGTTAAGGAGCTAACCAATGGGTTTTTCCCTAAAGAACTTGCTCAACCAAGCAACCGCTCAAGTGAATCCGTTTGATAACGGTGCAACCGCAGCAACAGTCCGTAAGCAACAAAGTGTGCCACCTGCACGACCACCTGTTAAAAGTGGCTCACTTCAAGTTGCTCAAGTACAACGACCACAACTCGTTACCACTCCAAACATTCAGCAACAACCTATGCACGTTACTGTCGCAGCACCTCAGAATCTACAAATGGGTAACACAACTTTTACCCCAACACCGAAAACTCAGACAGCACCAACTGGACTAATTAAACAGACTCAGCAAAAACTAGCCCAAGTACAGCAACCAGATATGCGCGACCCAGTAAGTAAACTAGCTACTTTTGTTGGTCGTGAGTTCGTAGCAAAACCAGCAGCCGAAATTGCAGCAACCGTCACAAATAACACAGTACGTCCTACAAACCCTGTAAGCAGGTGGGCTATTGGAGATACACCGATTAAACCGATTCAGCAAGATGTAGCAGGTACATACAACGCTGTTAAAACTGGACACCAGAACTTACCGCTAATTAACACCCCCATTCCTGCAAGTCTAGCTGCTCCTTGGGCTGCTGCAAATGCTGTAATGCACGTTGCTAATGACGCTCCAATACTAGGTGCGGTAGGCAAGACTGCGACAAAAACAGCAACTAAAGGTATTGAATTGGCAGGAAAAGCTTTAGACGGTGCATCTGTAGTTAAAACTCTAACTAGTAATGCTCCTCGCGTATCAATCACTGACCAACAAGTACTCCGCGACTTCGCAGATACTCTTTCTGGTGCGTACAAACCGACAAATAGTGAATTAAACAAGATTATTGCTGATGCACGACAAGTAGGAGATAAACACGGTGTAGACCTAACTAACGGCTCTATGGCTGATAGGCTAGATCGCGCTACAAGCGTACTTGACCAAGTTGGTAAGAAGAAGTTTGGTATAACTCCGCTTAATGAAGTAGGAGCTGTCGGAAAAGACGTAAGACCCGTTCAATCCCCAAGTAAACCAACGCAAACACCAAAAGAATTACCCAAAGCACAAACAGGGCTATTAAAATCGGCACAAACTGTAGAACAAGGACAAGCAGTTCCATCGCAGCCTTTCAATGCAGACAAGTATATAACCGAACAGCAGAAATTACAAGACGCTGCTAGAGGTAAGCAGAACATTCTACAAACTGGGCGTAAAGAAATCTCTACAAAGATGATTGACGCTCTTTCACCTATAGAAAAGCCTGTCGAATCAGTTGTTGGACGTTCTGGTGCATTACCACTCCGTAACCAGTTAGACCGTTCACTCCGAGCTGATACTATCGCTGGACGTTTTGCTAAAGATAATGGCTTGCATGATGTCATTAACTCTGTACCTGATACTAAAGCGTTTGACCAGTATCTTATAGCTCGTCACGCACAAGATTTAGAGGCTAACGGTGTAAAGACTGGGCGTAACTTAGCTGCTGACCAACAACTCATCGACCAATTAAGCCCACAATATGACGCTGCTGCCAAGAAACTGAGCGAATATAACAATAAGCTACTCGATCAAACAGTAAGCTATGGGCTTATATCTAAAGATACTGCGAAGTACTTAAAGCAAAAGTACCCCAACTATGTACCGTTTGACCGTATATTCAGCGAAACAGAACTAGCAAATAAACATGTTGGAACTGGCGGTAGCCCAGCCTCATTATCTAAACAAACTGTAATACAAAGAATACAGGGTTCTGAGAGGCAAATTAACTCACCACTTGAGAACATCTTAGCTAAGACTCACGATGTAACTGCGCAGGGTGAGAGAAATACAGCAGCTAAAATGCTTGCTAGTACGATTAAACTAAAGGGTAACCCACTAGGTCTAAAGGAACTCAAGCCCAACGAAGTAATCGGCAACAGACCAACAATCTCATTCTTAGACAATGGCGTTAAGCGTACATTTGAAACAACACCAGAAGTAGCTCAAGCTGCTAAGTCACTTAATAAGCAACAGCTCGGTTTAATAGGTAAAATATTCTCTTACCCAACTCGTGCCTTACGTTTAGGTGCTACTGGAATCAACGTAGGCTTTACCGCTGCTAACGTGGTTAAAGATGTTGCAACTGCTGGTCTTAACTCTGCCCACCCTCTACACGCCTCAGTAGCTAATCCTAAGGTGTTTATGGACGCTCTAGCGACTTCGTTTTGGCACAGGGGTAAAAACTATGCTGAACTAACTAGACAAGGTGCTGGAGGTACGTCATTCGATATTGCTCGTAACTCTGCCCCAAGTACGATTAAAAAGATACGTTCTGAGCGAAATGTCGGTACTCGTGTACTCTATACCGTTACTCATCCAGAAGAACTATTACGAGCCGTAGAAGACACTATCGGACGTTCTGAGGAGTTTGGACGTGCCTTACAGTACTATGGCAACAAGAGTGCTGCACTTAAAGAGGGTCAATCCCTAAAACAAGCTACCGCCTATGGTGCTGACGCTGCTCGTAACAACACTACGAACTTTGCTCGCGCTGGTGAATATGGACGTGTCTTAAACTCAGTACTACCATACTTTAACGCTGGCTTACAAGGTTCACGAACTTTCGTGCGAAACATGAAACTACGACCTGCTCAAACCACTACTAAACTAGTGGTCGGTGCGTTCGTACCTGTTGCTGCTGTAACGGCTTGGAACTTGAACGACCCTGCTCGAAAACAAGCTTACGATGATATTCCTGACTATGAGAAGCAGGGTAACATCATCATCATTCCACCGCACCCTGTTAAAGACCCTAAGACTGGTCGCTGGAACGCTATTAAAATACCCGTATCTCAAGAGGTTGCTAATGCGAACAACGTAGTACGAAATGGTGTAGAAGCACTGCAAAAAGACAAAGCCTTTGACTTCAAGGGTATGGTTGCAGACCTAACTGGAACAGCAACCTCATTAAACGTAGGCTCTGTACGACAAGCTGAAAACCAAGTTATACCGCAAGCTGGTAAGCCACTCGTTGAACTCGCTACGAATACTAATCTGTACACAGGGAATAAGATTGTCCCAGATAGTAAAGCAAATTTGTCTAAGCCTGATCAATACGGTACTGGTACAAGTGGTACAGCTAAAGTACTCGGTAAACTGACAAACACTTCACCATACCAAATAGACAACGCTGTAAAGACTACTTTCGCTGGAGCAGGGCAAAACGCGGTTAACGCCTCAGATAACCTTTTAGCCAAAACGGGTGTCATTAAGCCTACTGATATTAAAGGTACTCCAATAGACACTGGTATAACTAAGCGTTTCTACACCGCTGCTGGTGGCTCTGGGTTTACAGAAGCCGACAAACAATTCTCTGCGGCTCGTGACCAACTTGCAAAGAATAAGGCTTTTCAAGCCCTCAGCCAGCAAGATAAAGCAAAAGAATTGAACAGACTCCAAACAGATTTAACGGCTACTGCCATACGTCAATATGACGCTAAGTTCGGTACTGGTCAGTACGCTGTTGGTAATACTGCACCTCAGAAGAACCCGACTAAAAACCAGACTGCAATATTACAGAATGGTCTTAATCTTAACGATTACACTAAGTCAACTGAACAAAAAGCAAAAGAGAAAACTACACCTAAAACACCAAAAGTTAAATCAACTAAAGTAGCTAAAGCCAAGACCACCAAAAAGTCTACCTCCAAGAAATCTGGAGTAACCAAAGCTAACCTAAGCAAATACAGTAAATACGCCCTAGGCTCATCGTTCGCAACATCGAACAGTAGCCACCTCCGAAACCTTGTGAAAGCAGCTACCCTTAAGTCGAGTAAATCACCAAAAGTTACCTCCAAAAAGGTTGCTTTGAAGAAATACACGCCTAAAGCCGCAAAAGTTGCTCGCAAGACACCACGCATGGTATAATAGAAGTAACACCAGACAACGTATCATCGCACTGGGCATGAGCCAGCGATGTACGCAAAGTCAGATACTCTTAGTCAGACCAAAATCTGTAAATTAAGTTCTTGCAGTAGCAAACACTATACCCACGGCTATTGCCGCCTACATTCTAGACGCTGGAAAATAACAGGTAACCCTGAAAGAACTCTACAGCATAACTTGTCGAGTTCTTTTGAATATGTCTCGTGGAAAGGCATGAAAAGACGCTGTCTAAACTCGAACTGCAAGGAATTTAAAAACTACGGTGGTCGGGGCATAAAGGTTTGTGATAGGTGGGTTGATTCTTTTGAGAACTTTATCAGTGATATGGGTCAACACCCACAAGGCACAACAATAGATCGAAAAGACGTAAATGGTGACTATTCTCCTGAAAACTGTCGTTGGGCAAAGTGGGACGTACAAAACCACAATCAACGAATACGCTCAACGAACAAATCTGGCTTTCGAGGTGTAAGTAGGGATTTGAGAAGTGGCAAATGGGTTGTAAACATTTGGCAAGAATACAAACGCTATAGCATTGGTGGTTTATTCGCAGATAAAGATGAAGCCGCTCTAGCGTATGACATAGCAGCCATTCAATTATATGGGGAAAATGCAAAACTAAATATTCTTGGGGGTCAGATATGACATTATCGCAATTTTATACACGAGCAAGTTACTTATTAAGGGGTACTGACGAAACAGCTCCTACGCACGGAGATGACGAAGCAATATATTTTCTCGACACCTTAAATCGAATTAAAGATGACCTATATCAAGACACTGAGAAAAACTGGCGCAACACCTACGAAGTTCGTTCTATTGGCACAATCACAGCCAGCGCAGCACCTGTATACAACCTACCGACTGACTTTTTGGCTTTAAGTGGTGATGAAAACTCAACTGCTGGTGCAGGTGGTGGCGTATACATCATCAAGACTGACGGCAACCGCGTTGATGTAAATGTAATCCGACCAGAGGAACGCGATAGTCAAAATCGAGCGGTCTATATAGCTGGTTCTAGCCCTGAAAAATTGTACTTCACAACGCCTATTGTTGCTGGCGAAGACATCATCGGTGGCACGCTTTACGCACCTGCTTACTTTATGCCTGCTGATTTAAGTGCTGAATCTGACGTATTACCATTCCTTAACCCGAACTGGGCGTGTACAGCAGTAGCCGCTGATATAGCTTTTAATGACATAACTTTTGAAGATAAAGCCCCAGATCTAAATACCAAAGCCAACGACCTATACAAGAAAATGCTCAAAAGGAATAAGGGTCAGCTTCATAACGCCCCACAACGAGTTAAATACAACGTAAAGCCAATTAGGGACACGAGGGTAAACTAATGGCTGTTGAACTGAGTCGAAAACGTAGCGGTCGTAAAGCTCGCAAGAATATAAATATCCACCAAAATCGTTTTCCTCTTGGGTATGTTTCGACTATGGACAACTCACGCCGTCCTACAACCTCTTTATCAGACATGACAAATATGGAAGTCGTACAGGATAACGTAGTACGCCCCCGACCGCCTTTAGTCCGGTACGGTACACAACCTGCTAACACAGTTATTGGTAGGGGTATGCTCCGCTACAACGGTACTCGTAGTGTTTTATGGGCGCAAAACGTTGCAGGAGTTGGGAAACTTTATAAGCAGACAGACGGTGGTGCATTCACTTTAATAGGTGGAACGTATGACTCAAGTGCTTGGCTGTCATGTGTACAGAGTAAGAACAACGCCTACATCTACAACGGTGTAAATGCTTTAACATACGTCACGCTTGCAGACAACGTTATTCACACCTACACCTCTCTTACAACTCCTACCATATCTTCTGTTACAAAAACGGCTATGGCTGGTACGACCTTTACCCACTGGTATCGAGTTTCAGCTAACAACGATGTTGGCGAATCTATCGCTTCTGTCGCGGTATCTGTGACTTCTGGTAAGCCTCGTGAAAACTGGATAGAGAACACTGATTTTAACACTATATCTTGGTCAGCAATTACTAACGCCACAAGTTACACAATCTACTACGGTACAACCTCTACTACGACTAATGAACTCTACACAGTTGGTGGGAACGCGACTGTATCATTTATCGACTACGGAACACTAGCAGTTAATCCTTTCAAACTTGCGCCAGAGGGTGACTCAACCACAGGTGCAATCTTTAGCTGGATGTATGTTGACGGAAAGAACGCGCAAGTATTCGGTATCTCTACTGGAAACAAGCTTTACTACTCCGCTCCTGGTACTGGCGACTTCTCACCATACAACGGTGGTGGGTGGGTAACGATTGATGAAAATGGTGATACGTCACTGAACTTTGTTGACGGCTTTCGTAACGGTAAAGGTGAACCTGTTATTACCGTATCTGCTCGTGGTGCTGCTGGACGTGGCAAACTATTCCACGTTGACTTTCAAACGCTTACTGTTGGCGATCAAACCATTGTCTATCCTAACGTCTACGAAGCGAACGGACAATCAGCAACCTACGCGCCTCGTGCCACTGTTAAAGGTCGTGACGCACTCTGGTACTTCACAGGGCAAGATTTTAAGAGTACTGGTACTTCACAGAACGTGTTGAACATTCTTACTACTAATTCTGTATCTCAAGGAATCGTACCTGACACTGACAAAATCTCTGTTCAGTACCTTAACAAAGCTGTAGGGCTTGAGTATCAAGACAAACTATTCTTTGCACTTCCTGTAGGCTCAAGTGAAAACAACGAAATCTGGTACATCGATATGGCTCGCAAGAACCTATGGGTTCTACGCTGGCGCGTATCTGCTAAAGATATGTGGCTTTACGAAGACAATGTAGGAGCTACCCATTTTTGCGTACTCGTTAATAACGTCATCTTAGAATTTACTCGCGCTGGTTCACGAACTCACGTTGACGATGACGTAGCGTGGAGTTCACGAGTTGCTTATGAATCACTTGTATGGGACGAAGACGGTTTAACTCTCGGCAAGATACGCAATCAATACTTTAAACTTTTATACCCCAAAGGCACAGTTGCAGCAAACGCTACAGGTCTTACCCGAAAAGGCGTACAGCAAGCCGCTGGTTCAGACACCTTTACCGTAACTACCACTATGACTGGTGTAGGTGTTTGGCAGTACGGTGGGGCGTTCTTAGCGAAAGACCGCGCCTACCAATATGGTGACGACCCCGGTGAGATTAAAAGCTATGGCAAATCTGTAGCTGTTTTGAACATTCGACCTAAAGGTTTATTAGCTCAACTAGATTGGGAAGTTGTGGCAAGTACGGCTGGTTCTGACTACATTCTATCCGCAGTTAATTCTAAGGGATATAACCTAGATGATCTAGTGTTGAAAACTTAATTATGAAAAACAAGGAGATAAAATAATGGCGGCCGCAGCAACAGATAAGCTTCAACAAGTAGGACTTTCAACCGCGACAACACTTAGCGCACCCGGCTACACAACAGGTGGGACTGGTATAACAGTAGGCTCAACAACTAACTGGCCTACAGCAACAGGCGTAACGTTCGCAATAGACACCGTAACAATCGTAAACGGCGTAGAAGTACAAGACGCTGGAAGTTACAACGAGTATGTAGGTACAGTTGCTACTGGAACTACTATTACGAATATGTCTTGGGCTGACGGTAACGGCGATCGCTCGTATTCTGCTGGTTCAACAACTCGTGTTTACATACCAGTAAGTAAGACTCGTGAAAACCGCATTGTATCTTGGGGTCTTACTGAACACAACCAAAACGGTACACACGCTGCTGTAACCGCTACAAGCGTGGCTTCAACGGGTTCTGTTAGCGGTACAACTGGTGTATTTTCTGGTAATGTTTCAGATAACTCCACTACTCTTACACAATACCGAGTAGACTCAACCTTTGACTATGTAGTATCTGGTGGTGTTTGGTCAGGTGATGCGTATGCTTCAACTCGTAACGCTTCAATGACAGCTATTGTAGTTTGGATAAATGGTCAGCGTGGTTCTATCTCTGCTGTTACTGCTCGGTCATTCACAGCCTCTAAAGATACTTATATTGATGTTCTTAACACCGCTGGTGTATTTACGCTAGTTTACACCGAAGTTGCGAACAATGCCGCTAGTCCAGCGCTCGCCGCTAACTCTCTCCGCGTTGGAATTATAGTCACAGGTGCTACAAACATCGCTGCTGCAACCTCAGTGAACCAAGGGCAAGAAACAATGCTCTTACCTATTGCTTCTTCAGTACCTTACGCAGTAACCGATAGCCTTGGAAACCTTATTTGTCCTCGTGACCCTAACCGCAAAGTTTTGGGGTATAGGCAGATAACAGCCTCTACCGGGCAAACAAGTGCCTCATCAACTTATGTTGATATTACTGGGTTAAGTGTACCTGTAATAGTGCCGACAGGTAGAAAAATAAAAATAACATACTTTGTATCCTTTGATAATAATAATATAACAGCTTTAGTTGGAGCGGCTATCCGTGAAGGCTCTACAGCACTACAAGCGACCAGATACCCGACTGCTGCGTCTGCTGGTTGGTTCTGCCCAGTTTTAATTGAAGAACATACAACCCCGTCTGCTGGTAGTCATACTTACTTAGCTTCATTTCAACGAGTAGCAGGTACTGGAACATTATCTATCGCTATAGACGGTAATAACTATATTAGAGTCGAACTCGTATAAACCACTATGACCGCAAACGAAACTAAAACAGTCCAACAGATAAGCATAAAGCAAGCCACTATGGAAGCTAACCAAAACTATATGACACAGGACATACAGGAAATGAAGCAAGACATTAAAGACATCAAAGCTTTACTGATTCAGTCTAACGACCTCTACGTTTCTAAAAAAATAGTGAAGTACTTTATCGGACTAGCTATCTCACTAACAGTCGTTGCACTCGCTGTGTACGACCATTTTCACAAGGTAATTAAGTAAAGGAGAACTATGAGCTATCAAACTTTTAAAAGTGAATGGACAGGACGAAGAATCGACTATGACCACGTTTACGCGTTTCAGTGTGTTGACCTTATCTTGCAGTACATCAAAGAAGAATATGGACTTGCAACGGGTGTTTGGGGCAACGCTATCGACTACTGGAATCACACTAGCGCACCACTCTTAACTAAGTTCGACCTCGTAAGCGGTTCGGCAGCACAAGAGGGCGACATCGTTGTATTAAACGGTTTAGCTGGAAACCCTTACGGACACATCGGTATCTGTGACCACGTAGACGGTTCTGGTATCTGGATTCTTGAACAAAACGCTACAGGTAGCGGTGACGGTTTAGGTCGTTCTGCTATTGGAGTATACCGCGCTATTCCTACTTCACGAGTTGCAGGACTATTACGACCTAAAGCAGCAGTCGCTCCACCTGTCGCTGCACCAGCAGCACGTTCAACCGTATTCCTACCAGCATGGGTACAGTCATGGCGATTGTATCGAGTTGGTTCAGGACTACGACCTAATACCTCTGACCAAATAGCAACATTAGCACCGTCACAGTTTGGCGGTTTAACGTACAAGATTGAAGCTTGGGTAGGCGACTACGCAGTAGTTATCCAAACACAGATGTACGGACGTGGTGTTATTTGGATTAAAGGAACAGACGCACAAATTAACTAAGGAGATTATATGAACAAACTATACCAACTAGCCTACTTCCTAGAGGGCAAAAAGACTCACATCGTAGCAGCAGCTATGGCACTACTCAACGTAGCTGTAGCACTCGGATATGTTTCACCTGACCACCTTGCACAAATCAACGCAGTACTAGTAGCACTTGGACTATCGGCTTTACGAGCTGGTGTCAAAAAAGTCTAAACCCTCGAAAGGGGCTAATTATGGAAGTCCTGACCCAAACAGAGTTCGACAAACGAATGAACCAGTCTGTCTTATATACAGACCTCTTAGGTGAAAACCACTGTATACGGTTGGGACTTTCACAATCTCAGCTTATGGCGAGGTACTGTGTGCAACTAGAACTATGGAGCGACCTATGAGCAAACTAGCGTTTAACCGCCACCATGTTTGGTACGAAAAGAACCAGTTTAACCGCGACCCCGTACTTAAACGGCTTAGAGGTTACGCAGGTATGATAATTCTAACCGACATTCACGATCATAACTTACTACACTCGCGTATGCGTACAGGCGTACCATTTCCAGACAGACAAGTAGCGGTAGACATGATGAGAGAAATGCCGCCACGCGAAAATATGCAGCCACGCGACCACCAGTTGAACTTTGCAATAGGTTATTTACTAGACCGTGGGCAAGACTTAACCGCAGAACATCTGTTAGAGCAGCGTGAGTTTATCATGCTCCGAGATGTACCAGAGGTTGCCTAATGGAACAAGAACCACGTCAACTCGGTCCATTCAGATTAGAGTTTGATACAGGGCAAGAAATTGTGTGCCATAGAGGTAACACAGCAGCTTTTATACATAGTGAAGAACCATTTGGCGACCATTTGTTTATACGAGTACCTGCAATAGATGACCAGCCCGAAACTGGTCATTATGTATTTAGGGAGCAGGTTACTAACTTTGACGAAATAGTAGGCAGAATGTCCGTTAGCGACTGGTCAATCATCACTGCTGAACGGCTAGAAGACGGTGATAGGGAAGCGTACGAAGAGTTTATAGCTCGTAAAGAAGCTAATTTAAAGCGTATGGAAGAACGCAAACTAACGTTACGCCAGAATAACACCGTGGCGTATCTCGGTTACTTATTACTAAACGAACATTTAACGCCTGATGACTTCACAGGTACAGGGGAACTATTTATTTAATGAGCTATCTAATCTATAACGAGAACATAAAAGATTGGGCAAAAAATTATAAAGGTGAACTATTTGACGGCATACTCTGCGACCCACCATACGAACTAGGCTTTATGGGTAAAAGTTGGGACTCAAGCGGTATAGCGTTTGACAGTGAGATGTGGGGCTATATATGTGACTTACTTAAACCTGGGGCGCATTTACTAGCCTTTTCTGGCTCACGAACCTATCACCGAATGGCAGTAGCTATAGAAAATGCAGGGTTTGAGATTAGGGATATGATTGAGTGGGTATATGGTTCAGGATTTCCGAAGTCGTTAAATATAGGTAAGGCAGTAGATAAGATACAGGGTAATGAGCGAGAAGATTTAGGGCATAACCCAAGCTCAAGAGTAAATAAACCTGACGTAGACGTATACCAAGCTGGAATTAGGGGTAAAAGTTCTAACATCACCAAAGGCAACTCACCCTACGAGGGCTACGGCACAGCTCTCAAACCAGCTCACGAACCTTGTGTACTAGCTCGTAAACCCCTCACTGGAACTGTTGCACAGAATGTACTCAAACACGGTACTGGTGGATTGAATATAGACGGTACTAGGGTAGGTACGGAAATTCTAGGTGGCGGTACTATGCCCGACCTTAGAGATGTAGGTGCTATGAGCAAAGAAGCAAGTGGTATAGATAAACTTAGTTTTGGACAGAACCCACGCCCAGCAACACGCAAAGACCAACCAACCTACACTGGTCGTTTCCCTGCAAACCTTATCCATGACGGCTCTGATGAAGTAGAGGCGGTGTTTCCTAACGAATCAAGCAGATTCTTCTACACAGCCAAAGCCTCCAAGAGTGAACGTAATGCAGGGCTAGAGGGGTTTGAGGAACAGATAACCAATGATGGGCGTAAGACTGATATAGACAATGCCTTTCAGCGAGGCATCACAGAACGTAAGAATCATCATCCAACTGTCAAACCCTTAAGCCTCACCAAATACCTAGCAACTCTAATCAAACCACCAACAGGCGGTAGACTACTTGTACCTTTTTCGGGCAGCGGTTCAGAAATGATAGGCGCATTACAAGCTGGTTGGAACGAAGTGGTAGGCGTAGAGCTTACCGAGGAGTATATACCGATAGCCGAAGCTCGAATAGCACACTGGACTAAAGTAGTTGAAACAGAAAGTGTACAGGTATCAATGCTATGAAGACTACGATGATATTCCCCTTGACGTTAGCGTTTTTAGATTTTTGTGCAGCGATTGTGTACCTATTCCACGGTGATATAAGACACTGTATTTATTGGTTATCTGCTATGACATTAACCCTAACGGTAACGCTATAATGAATAACAAAAGTGGGCGACATACTCTAATATACGACATTGAAACCACGCCAAGCCTAGGTTGGGTGTGGGGCAAGTGGGAACAGAACGTAATCGACTTTGAGAAAGATTGGCACATACTCTGCTTTGCCTATAAATGGCTAGGCGAAAAAAAGACACACGTTGTTGCACTACCAGACTTTAAATTGTACAAGAAAGACCCAGAAAACGATTACGAAGTAGTTAAGAAACTCCATGAGTTATTTAGCGAAGCAGAAGTATTAGTAGCACATAATGGTAACAGTTTCGATCAAAAGAAATCACAGGCGCGAATGCTGTATCACGGCATGACTCCACCTGAACCTTATAAACAGATAGACACTAAACTAGTAGCCAAAAGATACTTTAGTTTCACATCAAACAAGCTAGATGATTTAGGCAAGACACTAGGTTTAGGACAGAAGCTTGAAACAGGCGGCTTTGATACATGGAAAGGCTGCATGACTGGCGACATGAAATCATGGAAAAAGATGTGCAAGTACAACATTCAAGACGTAGTGTTACTCGAAAAGATTTACCTTAAAATGCGCCCATGGATTGATACACACCCACCAGTCAATAACTACACGCAAAGACCAGGCGATTGTCCGAAGTGCGGTCATAGCCACTTACTCTCGAAAGGCTACCGAATTACAAAGACTAATAGGTATCAAAGGTGGCAATGTCAAGGCTGTGGTGGTTACTCTAGCAGTAGAGTTGCTGAAAAGGGCGAAAAGCCTGTCTTTGTCTAAACAGTGTGATGTTTTTCATATATACGCTGCAAGTCATAATCCACCGTGTGAAGATAGTTACTTGTGGTATTCAACTGTCGATGACCAAGCATTTTACTCACATAATAGAGATTGGCGTTATTGCGTAATAAGTCCGTTGCGAATGAGTGTCTCAGTGTATGTGGGTGTACATAATACCCGACCTTACGACTACCGTTTCTAAATATCTCCTGCACAGTTCCTACGTTGATTCTAGCCTGTTGTTTGGTGCAGAGGAATAAAGAGGCGTTTTCATCGGTACGAACGCTTAAATAGGCTCTAATTAAGCCGTAAGCTCTATCGTCTACAAAGCATAGTCTTGCGTAGCCACCTTTCCCTATAATCGTAAAGGTTTTATCTTCTCGTATGTCGGCTTTATTTAGGGCGCATAACTCCGCTACTCGAATACCCGAACTGTAAAGTAAAGCCACTATCGCAGCATTACGAAGCCTATTAACTCTCGACTCTCTCGGTTGTACAGCTTGTATAAACTCTGCAACTTGTTCTTTAGTGATAAATTCAGGTACTCGGTCTACTCGTTTCGGTACAGGCACTTGATCGGGAGTAAGGCAAGGCACACCCCGACCAGAACAATACGCTAGGACTACTCGTAACCTCACTATATAAAGACGAACAGTACCAGCACATCGTTTCTTCTCTAACTCTACTTTCCACATCCTGACCATCTGGAAAGATAAAGACTCAATATCTACGTCACCAAAATACACCAGCAGAAGTTTAAGTGTGGCAAAGTGCTGTTCTTCGGTACGCGAAGATTGATTACGATACGTAATCACATCATCAGCATACGACTGAAAAGCCTCAGAAAGCACCACATTGACCACCTTTCTGCCAGCTCATTAGTCTGGCTTTATATAGTATCGAAGTAACTAAAAACAAGATATGGTAGAAAGCACCATATCGAGCTATTGACCTTGTTTGTTATAATCAAATCTTAATGTCTTGCCACCAAATAAAAGCCTTTAATTTTAAACAGCTTCCGCTGCAAGGCTACCTCACAATTAGCACTGGCTCTGTAATAGTAATTTTATTGCTATATAGATCAGTGGTTTACTACGCTAAGTGTCTTTATTGACTAGCCTATAGTACGGGAGTGACAGAATACCAGCGTTTCATCTGTGCCGACTCGTTGTCTTGATTAAGGACATCGCTTTCAATAGTTGTGACAAATAGTACTTGTTAAATAGCAAGGTAGCTAGTTTGTTTCCATTCTAACTTGTAGTATCGCAACCCTCGTTACTACCTGACGCATTACGTCACCAGTCCGTGACACGGCTACACGGCTCGCCTTTGTTCAGTTTGTGACCATATTGCTATGATTGTCGGGAAAGTCCGACCAGCTTCTTTTACGTGCGCCTTTCACTGCTGATCAGTGTGCCTACACGATTTGCGTAAGAGATAATGGCTTAACTTGTTATGTGTATGGTGCTAGTAGCAACGGGGTAGGCTATTAAGCTGACGAAGCACCCACTTCAACTACCGCCCCTGATAAACCTTATGCCTGTCAGACAGTTCAGTTTGTACCTAGGATTATAGCCCTAGTGTTCAGGCGTTGGCTATTACTACCAGCACTACTACACACAACTTGTTAAAGAAAAGACCGCTTCATACTTGCGTAATCGGCGGTCTAGCCATGAACCTCAAGACCGCTATTGCAGCCTTGAGCAGATATTCAGGTACTTATTATTATAGGGGAAGCCTGTGGATAAGTCAATATTGTAGAAAAATCTACTAGACAAAATGCTTGTGTCGTGGTACAGTGTAGTTACGTTCGTTGACAATTAAATCAGTTGTATCAACATCTTTAACAGATGTCGTCACCCCTCATTGCTATGCCGCCTTAGCTCATTTGGTAGAGCGCATCCATGGTAAGCGTGGGGTATCGAATATCGTTTTCAGACCTGTTGATACACAATCAGCAGGTTTTCTTTATTTGCAGCCTTGAACAGATATTCAGACTGCAATAGATAAAACCTCGATCTAACTGTACGGAATAAGCCACGAGAGTATCAACTCGCAATGTGACCCCGTAACAGATAGACTTGAGCAACTTTAGGTAGGGTGGAACTTACCAGAAATCGGAGTGACTATTAAATACTTAATAGCCGCCTTGTTAAGTGCGTCCTTAATTCATTTATGGACTCCTAACATTGCAAAAACTCCTGCACCTTTTATCGGACATCCAACTGTCGTTCGTTCAGTAGAGACTCTAGCAGTCCCAGTAGAACAACCACAGCCGGAAGTCCAAACGGTTCAACCAGTAAGCACCGATGACCACGTTGCGCTTATGAATCTAGCAGGAATTAACAGCACAGACTACGCTGCCGCAGATTACATCATATCGCACGAGTCATCATGGCGACTTACAGCTACAGAACCAAACTCAGGAGCATACGGGTTATGCCAAAGCTTACCAGCTTCCAAAATGGAAACCGCAGGTGCGGATTGGCTCAATAACCCTGTTACGCAACTGAAATGGTGCAGTAGTTACGCTACTTCTCGCTACGGTGGGTGGTGGCAAGCATACGACCACTGGGTTAATTACCGGTGGTGGTAGCGGTTGACTAGCCAAATCTAGTGAGTAATACGACACGCAGCAGATACTAAACTCGAGACATTGTTTCGGGGTCTGCGCTGAAACGTCCGAAGTTACTTAATGGCCTATGAACGGCAGCTAGAACCACGCATGGCGGTAAGAAGAGGTCTTGAATAGGGTCTTATCAGCCCGACTTGTCAGCATCGATAAGCGGAGTGCCAAATTACCGTTAGCCGTGGCTAGTCAACAAATCAGTCATTAAATTGGCTGACCGCTACTGGTAACTAACGAAAAACTCGAAGCTGCAGCGTTAGAGCCAAGTTCAGTTACTAGTACTGGTCAGCGAATAACTAAGAAAGGGAATAGTTATGAAAGTTAAAGAATCAGTTAAGTCGAATGTAAACACCACACGAGTAGTAGTTAAGAACTTTGTAGAGTTCCTAGACGCAGCTTGTTTAACGATTGTTGCAGCGTTCACGTTGTACCAAGCTCGCACCAACGGCGATCTAAAGACCGTCTACTCATGGATACTAACCTTTGCCTCAGTTGTGATTGCCTTACAAGCGTTTGTCTTGCTAGTTCGTCACTTCAATAAGGAAAGCAAGTAATGAGCCTTACAGAGCCTTGGTTAGACGGTCCTGCTGAACCTCTGACTGATGAGGATTTAGGGCTTATTGACTATTTAGACGGTGATAACCACGAGGACGAAGAATAATATGACACTTAAAACAATTAGCTTAAAAGGTAACGACTACGCTACCGTACCGACTCGATTAAAAGAGTTCAGGAGTCTAAACCCACGCGCAGACATACATACTGACCCAACTATCAGTGAAGATACAGTTATATTCAAAGCGACTATCACAGTAGACAAGAATGACCCTAACTCTGCTACCTCAACTGGTCACTCATTCGGCAAACTGACTGGCGACAAATCTTTTGAAAAACTAGAAACAGTAGCAGTAGGTCGTGCTTTATCGTTACTCGGTTACTTAAATAACGGCGAAGTTGCAAGCACAGAAGAAATGCTGGAGTTTGAAGAAAGCAAGCAGACTCAACTACTCGAAGATATTGCGAACGCTAGCACTCGTCAAGAAATGCAAGCGATTGTAGATACCTTAACTCCCTCACAGCAGTTAGTAGCCAACCCATTTATCAAGGCTCGCATAGAGGAGTTAAAGGAGAAAGCAAGTGTCGCAGCTAATTGAAGCAGAACAACGTAGCAGCGAATGGTTTGCTGCACGACTCGGTAAAGCAACTGGTAGTCGCTTTGCAGACATCATGGCTCGTACTCGTTCAGGCTATTCAACAAGTCGCAAGAACTACGCAGCAGAACTTGCTACTGAACTTCTAACTGGTAATCCTACTGAAACCTTTACATCTGCTGCTATGCAGTGGGGTACAGACTACGAGCCTGTGGCACGTCAACAATACGAACTAGTAACTGGTAACGATGTAACTGAAACAGGCTTTTGGGTACACGATGACCTCGATTGTGGCGCAAGTCCTGACGGCTTTATCGGTGATGACGGACTAGTTGAAATTAAGTGTCCGAATACAGCTACGCATATCGAAACACTGGTTAAGGACAAAATACCAAGCCAGTATTACGCACAAGTTCAAGGGCAAATGTGGATTACTGACCGTAAATGGTGCGACTTTGTAAGTTTTGACCCACGTATGCCAGCTAACGCACGACTCAAGATAGTTCGTGTAGATCGTGACGACATCTTTATTGCAGACCTTGAGCAAGAGATAACGGACTTCTTAGGCGAAGTCGCAGAACTAGTGGAGTTTATTAAAAATTACGGTAAGGAAAACGTATGACTGACAACAAACTAAATTACTTCGGTGAAATCAAAGTACCGAACGGCAAGTACCTTAAAGACGGAGTAGAAAAGACAAGCTACCACGCAATCGGAAAAGTATTTGAATCAGGCGAAAACCGTTTAGCTATCATGCTTTACCCAAGTGCTTATTCAACTGAACCCGTATGGCTTAACGCATACAAAGAAGACCGCAAAGAAACTAAGACCGACACTGTAGCAGAAGTTACAGATGACCCAATCGACCTGTCAAACATTCCATTCTAATAACTAATAAGAAAGTGAGGGTAAAAAACTAATGTCAGACAACTGGCACATAGAACAGCTACCAAGCGACCATTTATTTGGCTTGGCAGATCACGCACAGACCCAAATAGAAATGTGGACTACTAGGCGTGACCGAGCTATCGGTGAACTAGCAGGACGTGGCGAAGTATTACTGGAGTATCCAACAGAAAACTAACAAGGGGGTGGCTATGCGTGAATACCGCATAAACGCAAAGGTTCGTAGACGGGGCGAAGCAGCCCTTGAGGGTAACAGAACTGAATTAAAGAGCGAAGACTTTGATGATGACGAAGAACTTTGTATGGCTGTAGCCTCAGAGTTACTGGAAATCATTAAGTCTGACCGCGAATATCAAGAACAGAATGGGGAACAAGATGAGACTGACATCTATTAGCTCAAAGCGAAGCCTCACACACGCTTATCTACAATCACGACAGGAACAAGTACTAGACGCTATTGATAAGTACCAACCTGTCAACAATAGGCAACTTGCAAAGTTCACTGGTCTACCAATTAACGTGGTAACACCCCGAACAAACGAACTTGTTAAAAAACATGACGTTAAAGTTGCGTATCGAGGTATCGACCCAATAACAAACCGCCAAACAATATATTGGAAACTCGATGATAGCGATGACTAAATTAAATCAACCTGCTGTACTCTTTGAACTGCGGAAACCCGAACTACTACTTTTACTTTCCGCTTGTGAGTACACCATACAAGACACCTCACTCAATGAAGACGTTTTAAGCGAATACGAGGGGCTAATACTCGGCTTATCTACTACTCTTGGGATGATTATTTCAGAGGAGTTAGAAGAAGATGAGGTTAGGAAGCATGGTGAGCTATGAACTTCTTTAGTATGTTTAGTGGAATTGGAGGATTTGAACTTGGAATACAACGTGCTAGCGATAAACAACTTACCCAGATCGAGCAAAACGGGCAAGGGCGGTACTGGGATACTAATGAAGTGGAATCAGATGTTTTGCCTACAAGCAGGTTTACCCCACTATGTGTTGGTTACTCCGAAATCGACAAGTACGCAATTAAAGTCTACGAAAGGCACTATGAACACACCAACTACGGAGATGCAACAAAAATCAACGCAGCAGAACTCCCCGACTTCGACCTACTTGTTGGCGGATTCCCTTGTCAAGCTTTCTCAATCGCTGGCAAACGAGCTGGATTTAACGACACCAGAGGCACACTCTTTTTTGACATCGCTCGGATTCTTGCAGAAAAAAGACCCCGACATCTGGTACTCGAAAACGTCAAAGGCTTACTTAGTCATGAACAAGGCAAAACTTTCCAGACAATACTTGGGGTTCTCTCCGACTTGGGGTATCGAGTTGAATGGCAAGTACTTAACAGCAAAGACTTCGGAGTTCCCCAAAACCGAGAGCGTATCTACTTTGTCGGACATCTTAGAGGAGAATGTAGCAGACAAGTATTTCCTATCACCGGAAACAGCCCAAAAACTATTGAGCAGGGGCTTGTAACTGTATCAGCAGTAACTGGCGTGAAAGATGTAAACCTTAGCCCAACTTTAGACACTATGTATAAAAAAGGTTTAGGAAGTAAGCAGGCCAGACCAGCAGTGATAGTCCAGCTAAATCAACCCAAGCACAGTAACGACCGGGTATATTCAGACAAAGGCATTAGTCCTACTATCAATACCGCTCAGGGTGGTAACAGACAACCATTTATTGCAGCACAAAGAGGGCGTGGAAATCCCACTGTCCAGCAACTAGAGCCTCAAGTCGAGGACAAAACTAATACGCTAACTGGAGTTTATAAAGATAACCTTGTCGTAGATTTACCAAGAATACGCCGCTTAACGCCCCTAGAGTGTGAACGCTTACAGGGCTTTCCCGATGATTGGACTGTTGGCGAAAGCGACACTCAAAGATACAAGATGTGTGGTAACGCTGTAACGGTAAACACCGTAGAAGCAGTAATGAAACAGTTGATCGGAGTTTGCTTTGAAAACTAAAACCCTTTCACAGCTCAAAAAGGAGGCTGACCGTGTTCATTCAATATACATACGCAAACGTGACTCAGATATGTGGGGAGATGCTACCTGTATAACTTGTGACTCAAAGAAGCCATGGGGTCAAATGCAGTGTGGTCACTTTGTAAGCCGTAAAGTTAATGCACTTCGCTATGACGAGGAGAACACCAACGCACAATGTGTCGGTTGCAATATGTTCAAGTCAGGTGAGCAGTACCTTTACTCCAAAGCCTTAGATATGAAATACGGTGACGGTACGGCTGATAAGTTAATGTCCCAAAGGTTTGAAACACACAAGTTCACTCGTGAAGAACTGGAGCAAATAATCGCAGATAGAAAGGCGCAGATATGAACGATATAGAAATTAAGTACACTGCTCAAGAAATTAAAGTAATGGTATCAGAAATATTAGCTCATAAACTTTATGCAGACTTATCGATGACAACAAAGAATGAAATTATGCGTGAAGCTAAAGACGTTGCAATTAGAGAGTTTGCAGACCGTATAGGAAAAGAATTAGCAATCGTATGAACCACAGGAAACACTATGTACAAATGGGCGACTGGAACGATTTTTACCAAGAACATACAACCTTTACCAAAAGTAAACACTACCCTACTATTCATGTCCCTCAACCTCCGTTACTTATTCTGGCTATTAGTAGCTACGTTAAGCTCGGCTGTTATTACCTATATCGTTGGACTAGGGATGTATTGGTGGGTTTTATAAAGGAGATGAAATGAAGAAAAAAGTAAAGATTCAAATTAAGCACTGGCTAAACGGATCAGTATTGTTTGAGCACGAGTCTGTTGATAACACTATCGCTACGACACTAGAAGAAGCTTTTAAGAGCGGTGCAAACCTCAGCGGTGCAAACCTCAGAAGTGCAGACCTCAGCGGTGCAGACCTCAGCAGTGCAGACCTCAGAAGTGCAAACCTCAGAAGTGCAAACCTCAGCGGTGCAGACCTCAGAAGTGCAGACCTCAGA